>JGI24158J21664_10008590_pt1 | contig 13599 bp, 7 predicted proteins | sample Ectturendosymbi3_FD_21664 | JGI IMG/M metagenome (IMG submission 21664) | reverse complement strand
TTTTTTTTTCAGTCTAAACTACAAGTCTTTCTCGATTCAAAGCGGATTTGAACAGCTCTCTAGCTCGATCCGCTGGCAAGTGTTGTCCATATAGAGAAGGGGTGTGTTCCAACCCAAATTGGGGTTTGTGTGGGCAGAAATTTTTACCAATTTTTGTTTTTTTATCCATAATTTTGGCTACAGATATGCTAGAAAGCCATTCAAGGGCTCTAAAGACGCAGATTTTTGCCTAGTTTCCGAAAAAAACTTGAGCCAAAAGAATTGGTCAATGGGTTGGGGCCCAGGGCCAGGTAAAGGTGGCAAAAAAAATGCAAAAACATCCCCACTTGTGACGTTCCCCCCAGCAAACACCAAACCAAAAATTTTTTTTTTCGATGTCAACTAGAAGACTTGTTGAATCTGAGGGTTTGAACAGTTTTCTAGCTCTAGCGGCTGGCCATTTATGGCCAAAAAAGTGTGAGCCAATATATTGGCTAGCGCGGTCTTTTAAGGGTTAAAGGGACACTGGTGGTTTTTTTACCATTGCAGACTCTGCAGCAGTTGTTTCAGCAGAGCTCAACTAACCAGTTATTATGATTCACTACACTTCCCCTTCAAGGAATAGTTATGTTTGTATAAAGATGAGTTCAAACCTTTGGTGTGGAAGCCCAACCAATCGCTACAAATTTACATGTCCGCTATTGACACATCTCTACCATAAAATTATTTTCCTGACTAAAATTGGATAACTGTTACTCTGCTTATGATTTTCATCTCCCAATCAAATGTCATCCATTGCTAAGAACAGCTACAGAAAAACAATGGAAAATCGTGTCAATAAACCAAATAGTGAAATGGGGTAAAAAAGATAAAAATTTTAAGTTTGCATTATCTCTGAATCAAGCTGAGGTATTTTCTTGGTCTTTTCATAGAAGGTAACCCCCATGTCAAAGCATATTGTGACATTGAAATTTTTTGGTTATCATTTCCCAAAGAAAAATTCTATATAATAAAAAACACTAGCATTTTTACCCAGGCGAAGGGATAAAAAAACTTTTTCTGGGTAAAAAAAACAACTGCTCTTTCATCCATATTTGTCGGTGTTCTGTACATTAAAAGCAGTCCACATTTTTGCACACTATTTAATCATAATGTAGACTTGCAATGATTTATTTACAGCATGCTTTCATGCACAAACAGTAGATTACAATGATGACTTCAGTTCTCAAACAGGTCATCAGTATTCTTTGCCAAACTTGCAGAGGTTGGCAAACTTTCTGCACACCATGCTCTCGCGTAAAAATTAAACAAGCCTTTCCTCAGCCTGCATCAGTAAGTATTGGCTGGTCTAGACCAGGGGTGTACAACCTTTTGTTACTGCCGACCGCATTACTTTTATTTATATGAAGTACAGCCGCCAATGAGTTTGAGTTGCATTTATGAGATACGTTTAATTAAAGAAAAGGTTTTATCTGGTATATGTCATTTACTTGTACCTAAAAGTATAATAAAATGTGAAACATTTTAATGAATTTATTAACACTTTGAGAGCAAGCGTACGATATATTCGTACTTCGATTTCACCCTAAATAACAGCAGTTTTCAGTTGCCTTACCAACGCCATGGCTCCTCCGCTGATTGCACTAGAGAGCTGTTCAAGGGGTTAAACGGATCAGCCAGCCTTCTAGCCTGTACTCGAAAAAAAATTTTTTGGTTGGGGGGAGCGGATATTTTGTGAGTGACATCATAAGTGAAGTAGTTTTTGGGTCATTTTGCCTGGCCTAAGGCCCAACCAATAGGCCAAAGTGTTTCGTTGAAGTTTTCATTGGAAACTAGGCTCAAATCCAAGTCTTCAGAGCCTTTGATCGACTTTCTAACATTTCTGATTCAAAAGTTATTATCTAAAATAAACAAATTGCCTAAGTATTTAATTAGCTAATTAGTCAAATATTTTTGGTACTTAGGATCATAACTTTTGAACCCGAAACCCCAGCAGGTCATCCAAAGTATCAAAAGACTCGGATTGTAGCCTAGTTTCCAATAAAAACTTTAGCAAAAGACTACCATCTAATGATTAGGGCCCAGGGCCAGATGAAGTGGGCCAAGTTGACCTAAAAGCCCTCTACTTATGACGTCGCTCACAAAAAATCCGCACCCCCAACTGAAAAAAAATTTTTCGAGTGCAGACTAAATGACCTGTCGCACCTTTTAAGCCTTTCTACCGCTTTTGGTGCCAGTGCTACCTGCGCCAAAAAGCCACGTGCTATCCGTTGGTTCTGGTGTGAAAATCCCCGACAGCGGCCAGACGCCAAAGTGTTAAAGGTAAACCTGCTGTAGTGAGATTCCAGCAAAAAAGAGTCTTTCAACCTACCATTATTTTTGTCCACACAATACTACTGTGATGCAGTTTAAGAAATGCAATTATGATGCAGCTTCATCACCACTGTTTCATTACTTTCTGGTCTAGACCCTGGGTTCTCAAACTGAAGGGCATGAAAGGTTTGCAATAGGAGCATAGGTGTGGTAGCAACGTACCGTTGAAAATCAGGATAATTGGAAACAAATTTTTTTACTTTTTTGTGTTTGATTGAGAGGTTAGTTGAGATGCAAACATCAATGACTAACATCAAAGGAGACACACCTAAGGCTGAAACAGTTTAAGAGCCTCTTTTCCACTCTCAAAACAAGATATTGTAATTATATACATCTATAACACAGCTGAATGCCCAACAAATGAAGGTTCTTGTTTTTTGCAAAGCAGTACTATAGAGAAACGTACTTGTATCTGATTCACAGTAAGATCATACAAAAAATGCAAACATGGGATAAAAAAAATTTTGTCTGGGGTAAAAAGTGACTAGTTTTTTTAGCCCAAGTCTATACATCCATTTGGGGAAAAATGAACTAGCTTATAAAACTCAAAATGTAAAGTTGTCAAATTTTTTATTGGTATGGGTATGCAGAGACATGCATTACCAAAGCAATTGCCAACTTTGACATGTTCTTTCTAAGTACTTTTAAAGCAGCATAAAAGTTCATAAACTTTGTTTTAAACTTTTGGTCCTATCCAATATCAACATCAATTTTCAAACAAATCTACAAACCTTATTTGAGGACTTAGATTGGAACAAGTATGCTACAAACAATGTCTCAATGAATGCCTCTGTAGCACCAATTCATTTGAAACTTTTTTTTCGTTTTTAAGGGGGTAGTTACTTTTTACCCCAACATTGAGAAACATTTTTTACTCCACTTGACTACACTTTGTTTTCACAAATGATCATATAGCTAAATGAAAAACACTATTAAACTTAATCAGTCTTTTACAGTTTTTTTTTAAAACTTCCAATTATGGCTAGTGTCTGATGGTTGCCACAAAATACTGCGCTAAGTGAAGCAAGTTCGTTTCACAGATTTCCTGGTGCACAAATCTTTATTTACAAAAGGTTTCTGATTAGCAGCAGCAGAAAAAGCTTTATGATGGCGCGACAGAAGAAACAGCCAACGTGGTCCGTGCGCTAGCAATACAAAACTCGACTCTCTAAAAGTGTAGTGTCCACGCCGATGGACAAAACCGAATGCAATGCGTAATCGAGGTCATTGCGCGGACGCAGTGGAACGTGCACACACAAAATCCCTTGACGAGAATGACAAGTTGATACAAACTTGATCTCACGTACAGGATACAATAGCGAGTAGGAAACGGCAAGTCATAATGTGAAAAGGTAATCCACTATACATGTCAAGTGACCTGGTGTTCTAGAAGGGCACCAAAAGATTGGCAAACCAGGGTGATCATCCCCATACATGGGAGAGAGTCAAGAGAATGAACTAAATACCAGGGCCATCTCTCCCCATAACACTTTGGCGTCCAGCCGCTTTCAGGGATTTTCGAGAAAAAACACCGAAACGCATGCAGCTTTGCGTGGGAATTTCTCCGGTCGGTTAAGCGCTACCGACCCAGCCAAAAGCTCAAAAGACACGGAAAATCTTGTAGCAAGCACTCTAAAAAATTTTTTTGGTAGGTGGGTGCAGATTTTTTGAGAGTGACGTCATAAGTGGAGGACATTTAGGTCAACCTGGCCCACTTCACCTAGCCCTGGGCCCAAACCGTTAGATGGTAGTGTTTCACTAAAGTTTTTATTGGAAACTAGGCTACAATGTGAGTCTTTTGATACTTCAGATGACCTACTTGCGTTTCAGGTTCAAAAGTTACGATCCTAAGTAATAAAAATATGTGACTAATTTGCTAATTAATTAATTTGTTTATTTTAGATCATAACTTTTGAACCAGAAATGCTAGAAAGTCAACCAAAGGCTCAAAAGACTCAGACTCTAGCCTAGTTTCCAACAAAAACTTTAGTGAAATACTTAGGGCCCAACCTAGGCCAAAGTAACATGAATCAAAATAGTCCAAAAACTACTTCACTTGTCACTCACAAAAAATCTGCAACCCCCAACCAAAAAAAATTTTTTTTTCGAGTGCAGATTGAAAGACTTGCTGAGTTGCTGAATCTTTTGAAGGTTTGAACAGCTTTCTAGCACAATCGGCGGAGGAGCTATGGCGTTGGTAACGCAACCGAAAACTGCTGATTTTAGGGCGAATACCATGTACGATATATTTGTAGACCAGCCGTCAAGATGTTAATTAATTCTGTATTGAGATATTTAATTGATTTGTGGTTTTTAGGTTATGACTTTTGAAACAGAAACGCTACAAAGCCGATCAAATGCTTGAAAGACTTGGATTCTAGCCTAGTTCCCAATAAAAACTTTAGCGAAATACTTCCCTCTTACGGTTGGGCCTGGGGCCAGGTAACCTGAGCCAAAATGGCCGAAAACCTATTCCACTTATGATGGCACTCACAGAAAACCCGAAACCAAAAAAATTTTTTTCGTTGCAGACTTGAAGATTTGTCGCATCTTTTTAAGGTTTGAACAGCTCTTAGCACAATCAACTGGCAAGTTTTGGAGTTGCAAACTGGCGTGAAAATAGTGGCTCATGTGGGATTTATATGTTTAATGTACTTGTACACTGGCAGCGAACACGTTAACTGGTCAAGTGAATCATGCCGGGATCAGTGCTTGGTACCTCTTCAGCATGTCCTATGTTTAACCAGTGCACCTGAAATTTAAAATGCTTGTTTTTACAAACCATGTTCTTCTTATGCTGACAGGATTCAACAAATCTTTTCCAAGTTTCAGAGTGAAACTAAGCATCAGCCAAGCATGCCACAAAACTGCATGTGGTGACAACATTTCATGAGTTGTTCTCTTATATTGTGACAGGTGTGTTTGTACTTCATGCTCAGATTATGATGAATATATATACTGTTGCGATCGGAAAAGCCCAAGTGGCATGTGCGCAAAGCTTCGCACTGTGGCAGCAAGCAACAATAGAGATCATGCGCTGCAATCATTCTATTATTTCTTGTTCACGCCATATATATGTGGTGTTGTTCTTCGTGCACATCCCACTCGTGATGAACCACACATTCAACGCAACGCCAATGGAGAGGTTGCAACAGCATCCCCTCCTTTTTACAACGAACTGCACTGATCGCACATTCTTTTTGTGAAGGTTACACACAGCATGACCTACACATCATGTTCACAGCACCATTTTGCTGTGATTGAAAAAGTCCGAGGGGCATGTGTGCAAAGCTTCACACTGTGGCAGCAAACAACAATAGAGATCATGCGCCACAATCACTCTACTATTGCTTGTCCATGCCACATATATGTGGTGTTGTTCTTCACGCACATCCCATTCGTGGTGAATCACACATTCAACACAACGTCAGCAGAGAGGTTGCAACAGTACAAGTAGATACAGGTCAAGTGCAAGGTAATGGCTTGTTTTCACTACCTGAGTGAACTACGAAGTAATTAAGATGTTCTGATTTATATCACACATAGCCAAGACATGCATCTTTACACAGTGAAATTTTCCTCACTCTGTGATGCTATCTAAGTTTTTGCTACATTATTGAATTCAACACACTTGAAAACATATAAATATAAAGACACTTTGTCCAATAAATTTGATTGAGGATTGGTGATTTGAGGGTGCTTTTTGTAAAATCAAGTGCACAACAGTGTCAGTAAAAGCACAAATGCTTCTTGTAAGGGTAAATTGCTTTTTTCATTAGCTGAATAATTTGTAAACTATGAATTAGTTGAAATGAGATGTTTTAATTTATATCAGGCACAGCCAAAGTATATACCTTTGAGAGGTACCATCTACACAGTTATTTAAGCCTTTGAGAAAGGGTGTCTGGGAGTTAATTTTCTGAGCTGTGACCATTTTCAGTATACCCTTTGAAACTGGGTTGGGCAAACTACAGCCCGCAAGGTAGCCATACGTACATAGATGGCACATATTTCAAGTCTATGCTAAAGTAGTTTCATCAATTAGATTAAAATTTAAGATTTTCTTCTACACGTTTCATTTGTAACCACATTTTTACTCAACCAGAAGTGACTAATTGTATAATTTATGTGCCTCAGGTAGCAATAAAGTTTTCGATGTGGTTCTCTGTAGAAAATGTTTGCCCACCACTGCTCTAAAAGCATTTTGGTGTTTGTATCAAAACTTTTTACTTTTACTCATACAATCTTTCCTAAATTTTACAAATCAGATGAATATTTAAGTCTTGGCTAAGAGGGTGCCTTGCAGCTAATGGTCAAATTGTAACTCTTTATACTCTGCCAAACAAACATGCCGCTTTGAGATGCCTTTTGATTCATGCTTCCTAGCTCAATTGCGATACCAGTTTCAGAAACAGCAAGCCAGAAATATTTTGAGCACCAATTTTCAGACTTATAGCTTATATAGAAACGAAGTCATAAAAACCTTTGAAAATGAACACGGTGGTCCATGACAGCAAAAATGGGATGTGGCCCTTAAGGTTTAAAAGGTCATAAAGTCTAAACCGCTTGGAATTTTGTTTTGAAACTTGGGGATTTTCCATTGCTTCCATAAAGGCACATTTGGTGCCATTTTGAGCAAAATCTGAGTTAGTGACCATATAAACACTGGTTGAGTTGAGCTGGAATGACCCTTATGCATTCACTTGCTTTGATTTATCATATATATATATATAAGAAAAATGACCTCACAACTCTGGTTGATCTGGTTTTACTATGACAAAAGCAGTTTTTTTACGGAAAATGTTAGGTACCCAGTATAGACTTGTAGGGACCTGATTTCGCTGATTCTAGGGACCCGATGATAATTTTCCCTGATTCTAAGGACCTGATTTTCAATTATAGGGACCCAAATCGGGTCCCTAAAACGCCTTAAAAAAACTGGACAAAAGTGTTGTCAGACACAACAATGGCAGCATTTGACTTAACAGTGTTGGGAAATGCAAAGTTTTGAAATATCATTTATTATGCAAAAACTAGTATACTCAGTCAAAGATAAACCGATGTATTTATGCCCTACAGCTAAGTGGACCTTAGGTACCACACACACATTGCCCAAAACAATTCACTTACAAGAAACTAATTGGTAAAATAAATTTTGACTGATGAGGCAAAAGCTGTGTCTATTTTGACTCATGAAGCAAAAGTTGTACTGGGGCTATTTTGCCTTTAGTCAAACACAATTGGTTTAAGTGTTCATGTGACAAGAACAATGCATTATAAGACAACAAGTTTAGACTGCATTTTACACAGTGCAGACAAGCCGCTACCAGCTTGGCAGCAGTGAAACCATGACAACACTTGTTTATTGAACTGGGTCATTACAGATGTCCCAGTCAACTAAGCAGGTCATGTTCAAACTTGTCATGCATCCCAACTTGCCATGAAATCACTTTGGCCAACCGTTTTTAGCTAAAGGCAAAATAGATACTACCTGAAATAAAATAGGCAGTGGCTACAGGTACACCTGTGGATCTTGATATTTGAAACCCACAATAACACACAAGGAGAGTGCAGTTAAGCTTGATAGAAACATACTAAACGTAAAAGTTTAAACCTAAAACCTAAACCTAACCGTGGCCCTAACCTAATGCTAACCCCAAACCCTAAACCTAAACTGTGAAAACTTTTGAATAAAGAAGAACTGGTTCCATGAATTGAAACATGCAAGTTGCAACCACTACTACCAAAACAAAAGTCACCAAGGTGATAGCCAAACCGTAAGCCATTAGATTGGAATAGCAGATGTAAACACATCCACTATCATGCTACCAGTACCATGTCGGTGCCGTTAGAGTGACAAACTCAGCGTTTTATTTGAACTGCATCGAGGCGTATCTGTAGCCACTTCCAATAAAATACGGTGGTTCAAAAAGATAGTAAATCAACGACAGAAAACAGAAACAATTTCGTTAGAATATAAATCAATCACTGAATCAACATACCAGTGCCCAAAGGTTTGGTGAAATGCATCAGCCTAATGCCAAAAATCTTTGGCACAACAGGTGAGAGACAGCTGATCTTTGGGGCTACAGATATTGCAAACTGACTTTGCAATAATGTAGGAAGAAAACGATTTCCATAACTTTGCAGAAGCCGTGCCACACTCATTCTTGTAAAAATACAAAAGGTGTATACAGAGCACAATAACAGTTTGATCCACAATTGCAAATCACACTTAAAAAGACTTATGCAAACAATTAAAACATTTCGCTATGACTCACAGCTGCAAAACCAATAAAACACACAAAAACCCATACTAGCAATGATACTGATAGTATTAAAAAGCAATAATTAAAAATTACTACTCCAAAAATTTAAATTAGATAAAGATTTGAAAACTGCTAGACTTTATTTACAAATAACTTGAAATGTCATAACTCGTTACTTCAAAAGTTACACACCACAACAATTAAGCAAGTAAGTAACCATACCATTCCACAAGCGACAAACTTTTTGAAAAAGAAAATTTGTGCAAGGTAACTTTGCACAAAAAGCAGAACAGTTAGGCGCCCTGTAAATGACGGATGACCGTTGTGGCAGATCTTGGTTGCAAATATAAAATGACGTAACCGAAGTTGCGAAAACTGACATTCAGTGGTGACTAGTGACACCACAACGTTAGTAAAAATATTATTTGTTGCTAGCCTACCCTTACTTTCAATCACCATCCCTCTCGCAGCAAGATCTCCATACTTAGTAACAAGGTCCAGTGTGACCGAAATATAGGTTTCAGCAGTGATGAAAATATAAATAATTAAAACATTTTCACTTTTGAGCATTACGTGTTCGGGGGTAGGCCTAAATTGTGTTAAATTGCAATAACAAATATTTTTTCCTCTTGTATTTTCACCTTTACTAATAATTGTGTAACAGGGTTTCTAGATTTTTTTCATAGCTTATAGCTAAAATCCTGATAAAAAAAGGCCAAAACGGCTGTTTTTTGAAAAAGTTATGGACAAAATCACAAAATGTGTTAACTATGGTAATTTCCATATTCATAGGTGTCTCAAATTGTTTGGAAGGCAGTATATTTTTTGCCAAAAATGTGGTTTTGCCAAAGAAAGAAGCAAGTTTTTACCTTAAAACAGCAATTTCTGCTGTAAACTTAAAATTACCTGTTACATGTCTTTATTTATCTTAATAAAACTGATAACCATATATTAAACACTAAATTCATTATAGATACATGCTGATGCTTCCATTCTGACCCATTTCTCTTTCTGTGTTAAACAATTTGAAATTAATTTTCCAATTCAACGACAAGGCTAGAATTCTCTTGATCTTGTGCTCCAACTATATGAACAAAAGATTAAAGTCATGAACTGCATTAAGTTGATCACCATAGTGAGCAAACCACATGCACAAAACAATCATATTCATTCATCATTGATTGTGTTCTCATAATGAACGAAAGGGCAGGAACACTTGAAAATATACACTGACTCATGACAGGTCCGATTGAAACACTTGCTGCACAAAATCTACAAGATTGCAAAGGCTAAATAATTACTACCACACTTTGAACATTGCAAGGTTGAAGTTACTGCATAGTGTTACTGTAAAAGTGATGAGAAACTTCAAGTAAAATCTTACCGGATAACACTAAACGGAGGGCCGGCGCGCCGGGCGGGCTGGAGGGCCGTGTTTCCAATTCGAAAACATGAATTTGCAGCGGGCAGGCGGGCTGCGCTAATTGAGCTGCACTACAGAGCGGGTTGGCGGCTGCACTAAAGGGCGGGCTGGCGGGCTGCACAACAGAGCGGCCGTCGGGCTGCACAGCAGGGCGGGCTGCACAACAGAGCGGGCCGGCGGGATGCACTAAAGAGCGGACCGGCGGGCTGCATTAAAGGGCGGGCCGGCGGGCTGCAGAAAACGGCGGGCTGCAGAAAACGGCGAGCTGCAGAACAGGGCGGGCTGCACATATATACGTGCCGGCGGGCTGTAGAAAAGGGCGGTTCGTTCGATAGCAGGACGGATTGTGTTAAAAATTATTATTTTAGCCAGCTTCAGACGTTCATCGCGCTATACAAAATAGCGGACCGTTCGATACAACATTACAAGAACGAGCTGCTTTGAAAATGACGACTAGCAGCCTACTACATGCATTGGAATTGTTTGCTGCGCGGGCTACCGCGAAGCAGAATAATACGCCAAGCTACAGATATTGATCACGTAACTCTGATCGGATGGTCGATCGTGAAACGGCCAGATTGTTTTTGGAGATGGTCGGGATGCAAGTGTTTAGTACATGATGCTAAAAGAAGATCCGATTGTCAGAATTTCCTTTGAAAAAGACGAGCTGGCCGGGTTGGAAACTTTAATCTCCTTATATTAAAGGAAAGATACTCATGATATGGGTGTATTTTAATTAAACGACAGTATTTTAATCTCGATTTAATGCACACAGACGGCAAATGGCCTCCTCTGAAACATAATCATAGCTAATGATGATAAAAGGAAGAAACCCAGCCACGGTGCTTAGAAGAAAAGTAGGATTAATTTAGGAGGTAGCCTGATCACAAAGATCCAGGTGTGACGGGTCTTACAACAAATCATACGCCTACCTTACCAGTAGCGTAGGCAGCCCAAGAATTTGGGAGGGGCCAAAAAATTGGGGGGGGGCAAAATGTGTGATTTCAGGCGAATAACATCATTTTGTGTGGAAAACCGCCTCTCAAAGCATAAAATTACTATATTTTCTTAAAATTTAGGGGCCATGGCCCCCCTGGCTACGCCTATGTACCTTACCCAATCATATTTTATTGATGAGTATCAATGTCAGATAGGATATGATACATGAAATCCTGAATTCTACTTTGAAGTCATTTACCCAATTAGAGGTCATTACAGTACACCACACAACTATTTTATGTTTTTGTGGAATAACGCACCAGTACATGAGTTTCTGGAAACTAATAATTGCATTGCCATACAGTGGCCAATAGGCCCCCTTGAGCTAAGTTTTCCCCCCTGGCTCAAACCTCCAGTTACGCCACTGTTCATGATTTGACAGTTTCCACTGTAACAGCGATAAGCAATAAAATCAATCCACTTGGTGTATGTACAAGTAGGTCTGCACCAATCAATAAGAACACAAAGTATGTTTCTATAGTAGCCGAGTAATACATATTTCTTCTACGCTGCCGAAAAAAGTTCCAAACACGTTTTATTTTTTTGTTTCTGAAATAATTCTTGACCAGATTTCTAATGCGCTAATTTTATCAATTTAGCACCTGACTTTGAATGTGCGTTTGGTAAGGCAAATTGTTGAGTTTTGATTTGTCTTGTATTGTATGAATAAACACCTGTAATGAGTTTAAAATAATTGGTAGCTGAGACTTACTGTACATGAATTTGCTCACTTCAAGATGTATAGATCTTTTAGCTGGATAAATTTTTGCGTTTTACAAATGGTAGTAAATTTGTTATTCCAAAAGTTATTTGTGTCTAAGCATCTCATGGGACGGTAGCAGTGCATATTTTTAATGAAGGAGTTTGAAGAGTGTGGAAAATATTTAGGAGCTACTAACAACATCAGAATGTTGCTTCCAGGAAATACGGGGACAGTGAGCAATTCCGTTTTGTGCATATATTTAGCCTAAGCCCAAACAAAGTTATCAGTGTTGAATGTCATACAAGGGTATGTAACGTTTTCTGCACAGAATTTATCCGCAAGTACGGAAGTTTTACGTTACAACTTTTCGTTCAAATGGTCCCAATAGCAACTGTAATGTGTAAGTACTATGCTTTCTAAGGGACCCACTATCATCTCCATTGTGTAAATAAAGAAAAGCTTCAAACAAACTTCTAAACCTAAAAAATTCTGCGTTAAAATTTCTTCCAAAAACGTCTGAAAAAAACTATCAAAAAGAGCAAATATTTAGCCTATACCAAATGATAACTTTTTATACCAAATCATATTTTTAACACCTAATGATAATTTTTACAGTAGAAATTGAAGTATTTGGTTCATTGATAATTTTATGAAAATGCCATAGTTGAACAGAAAGTATCTAAGTGGAGCAGAAAAAAGAAGGAAAAGGAAAAAAGAATAAAGCTGATGCAGAATGTAAACGTCTCCTGGACAGATTTGTTGCTGTGGCAGGTGGTACTGGTGAGTCTACAGAGGAGAGTGCAACTTCAAGCACCCAAGTCGTACTATTAGTAGCCATGGGCGTCGGAAGGGGGGGGGGCATTGGCCCCCCCTGGAGTTTGAAAAAAGGTTGTTTTTCAATTATGACGGGTAACAACCAAATTTCACCACTTTTGGCCCTTTCTTGGAAAAAAAGTTGATATAATCCCCTACTGGCCCCCCTGGAAAAAATCCATGTTAGTAGCAATGTTTGTCTATCTAGTGCATAAGCAGATGTGCCTACACAAAAACTCAAGCTTTGTAATACATGCTTTAGAACAATGTCTCTCAAAGTGGGCGGAATAGCCCCCTTGAGGGCAATTTTGATGGGCAAGTGGGCGAAAAAAACAAAGGGGGCGACAGGGGGGCGAAAAACACCAAGGGAGCGCAAATGCTCAACCACAATATGATGATTGAGTTAACTTCAGTGTCCTACTATCATGACTTGCTAGTTCATTGCAAATTTTAATTTAGTATGATAATCGCTGGAGGTTGTTATTAAAGCAATTTATCTGTAGAATTTGTACTCTGGATCGCCTATGTGCCCGGCTAGAGTGTGGATTATTTCAGGGCTGCGGAGCCGTCTTAGAAATGTCAAAGCTCCGGCTCCGGAGCTCTTCTTTTCATGAACATGGCTCCAGCTCCGGAGCTCTTGGTTTTCATAAGTGTGGCCCCGGCTCCGGAGCTCTCTTTTTCCATGACCCGGGCTCCAGCTCCGGCTTCTATTCGCTTTCACACATTAATATTGTAATTGCCTTGGTGTGCCTCAAGTTGAATGGAAAATTAATGATATCAAGTACACAAAACCAGGAGAATATACCAAACATTTTGAGTAATTTAATCTGGTATTTTTTTACGAGCAGCGCTGTTACTATGAGGAAATCAGCGAATAAACGACATACAAACAATTTCTGGAAAGACAGTCGCTGGTTTTGCCTTCGTTGCCTGAGGACCTTTAGTTATTTCTTACGACAGAATCAAGAAAATGGCTGTTTGGAAAACTACATTCGTGTCCGAGCATTTAAATACAGACCAGTCCCAATTGACCAAGTGTT
>JGI24158J21664_10008589_pt1 | contig 13600 bp, 8 predicted proteins | sample Ectturendosymbi3_FD_21664 | JGI IMG/M metagenome (IMG submission 21664) | reverse complement strand
AGTTGCATGCAAAAATCGAAAAAGTTGCAAAAAGTTGCATGCAAAAATCGAAAAAGTTGCAAAAAGTTGCAATATAAAATTCCTGGAAACAGCTCAAAACAATGAATTATATATATCTTGAGTATTTAGGAAGCTGTTGGAAGCTGTAAAAAAAAGTTGCAAAAGTTGCAAAAACTTGCCCTAGTCATAATTAAATCCTGCCCATATTTTCCGTGACTGATGCATGCTCTGTCACTTTCTTTAATTTGAGTGTATACAGTGGCGTGCAGAGGTCTGGTGATGCCCGGGATGAGTGCCCGAGTGCTTGATTGGATGCCCCCTACCAAATTCTAGCATTGAGCAGTGGCGTATGGTGGTCATTGTTACTGGATATACGCTGTTTATGACGTCATATCCGTGTTTGCGTTTTGGCGAAGTTTGTTGAAACAACGTGCATATTCAGGGACGCCGGGGCAGCGGTAGGGCAGGGGGAGCAGCGGTAGGGCAGGGGGGGAAGTAAAACAGTTGAGAAAATGGAAACTTATAAAAAATAAAAAAATCGTTGCCAATTATATTTGTTTCTGTTCATCAACAATGTCGATCTCAAAAATAATAACAGAAATTATAGAAAATCATTCTGAATTTTCTGGGTGCCCGAATCGCTGCAATAAATTTGTTTCAAGTCGATCTTGTATAAACCATGAAATTACCTGTGATGCAGTTATGAAAAGCAGTGTTGTTGGAGGTGGGGCTGCAAGCGCACCCCCATAAGCTTTGATTTGGTGAAAATATGGGCAAAATCCCTGAAAATCCAAAAACAAATTGCGCTCAACGTTGCTTGACTTCAAAAAATGGTGCCCAAGGTTTGCATAAAAACACATGAAGACCTTTTCTGGAGGCCACACCAAGAAAGGTCTTCATGGTCTTTGTGGGACAAAATTTGTAGGGAGGAGTTGCACAAAACGTTTACGGGCAAGTTTGGGGAAATTCGGGCAAATATCCTTTGCACCGCCAAAATTGGCCTGCTCCTACACCTACGAAAAGACAGCTCCGTCCCCGTAGCCCTCTTTTGAAAGGACAGAGGGGTAAGTGCCCCCGCCATGCCTCTATTCTCCGGGGTCCCTGTGCATATTATTCTACACCCACTCTCTTCTCTCGTTGTAGGCTACAGTGTGTCACTGTAATAAACATAAAATATGAGCCGTCTACTAAGACAGAGTAGTTCATAACTGCAAAAATATCCGGCAACGCGTTAAAACAGGGAAATAGAACACACTCAGCGCTACGTGAGCGCAGTTCATAGTTCTGCAAAAATACAAGGTTGCGCGAATATCTCGTCGAATAGCAATCGAGCAAAGAATGTATGCGGCTGGGATGCCGGACACCTAGGGCTGACACTTGACAGTTTGAAATTTGTGAACTACACAAGAATTGAGAATGCGCATAAGGTACGCAAGAAAACTTTTTTTTTTATTATGTGGCTGTTATATGTACAATTACTAAGGTAAAGAACAGATACGGGCGTTTGTGAGCCATTACGGTCAATCCGCCTGAACTGCCAATTAATGACGACGCTCGAAACGAAGCACATATTGCAAGCACAGGTGTGCGACTGTATAAGCACAAAAAACGAAACGGGAAACTAGTGTTGCATCATAAAATCAGCTAAATCAAGCATGTTGAAATAGGACAGTTTTGAAATTTGGCTGAGAAAGTCCAATAAAAGTCCATAATTATGTTCAGTGTTGATTTGATTGGACGCAACTAAACAATCGGACCCGGTTGTTTTTTGAAAAGCCCACTTAAAAAAATAAAACCCACCAATAATCCCACTCTTTACTTTTCCTTTGAAAAATGTACTATGAAGTAAAAAGTAAAACAGCCTAAGCAGCATACTTGTACAGTTAACTGTAAATTTTGTTTAATGAAACAAACGAACAGCAACGAAGTTTCACGGACTTGAAAAAAAGAGAATAATTCGAAGAGTTTGAGTAAATTCTACTGGTTATCTTCTTCAGCTCTGTAAAATCGGTAGATTTTAATCAATTTTTCTGCCTTCTCTGCATCCAAGCTGTTTTTGATGTTGGACCATACCAAACCATATATTGAAAAAATACACTATATAGATGCTGAACTAGCCGGAATGTTCATAAACTTGAAGTGAAACTGTAGAGTTTGTGTTGGAGTGGCTTGTCTCTGTTTCCTGTGCGCATTCTTGCCAAGCGTTACCACTTTGGAGTGAATTGGCCATCAACACTTTGCGAAAACAAAGATGAGGTACATTTCTTTACCCTCAAGTTTGAATGCATAATAGGTGTAACAAGTTATTATTGTGTAATGCTGCAAGTGGTGATATTGTATGATGCAATAAAAACAATTCAGAATGTGGTTTTTGTGTTTTTTTATAAAAAACAAAACCTGTTTCGTTTAAAAAAAAACCAAAAACGGATTAAAAAAACAAAGAAAAAAAAACCGGGTTTCTCTCAACCCTGATTATCTTTCAATCCTTTTTTGTGATTTTCCCTTGATCACACGATCTGGAGCAAGTCACGTCACTGTCAGTTTGATTGGGTGTGCGCCACACACCTAGAGTAAAAGTCCCTGGTAATGAAGAAGCTGAGAACTACTGGCATTTGAATACGTAAAAATTAGTGTTGACAGCAAAACAAGTTTCGAAAAGTTAAATCCATTTAGCTTGTGATAGTAGACTTACAATAGGAAAAATCATACAGTTTCAGCATTTAAATTCTTTTAATTTCACTCTTTTGATGCCCCCCCTGCCTTGGATGCCTGGTGCCGTCACTCCATTCCCCCCTCTTCTGCACGTCACTGAGTGTATACAGCAGGACTTGCCTGCAGGATTGGGAGTCGGAGTCGCAAGGAATCGGATGTTTTTAGGTGGAGTCGGAGTCGAATTCTAAGAACACTAGGAGTCGGAATAGGATTTTTTTTCTGACTCCCACTTCGGTTTTTGTTGCTGAATTTATAACTTTAGCCAGTACTACAATGCAAGTAATAAGCGGTAGGTGCTATTAATATTACCAGATAAAATAAATCTTGAGAATATTTTACTTTTCATGTTATGTTTTATGTTTAAAAAATCAAAAATTATCAAAGATAAAATAGTTATGTAGCTATCTACTCGCTCTCGCTATATAGAACGTACCAAGATTTCCTGAATTTACCTGTAGTTCATATGATAATGTTGTTATTGTTCAATTCATTCACTCATAGTAAACACAATGAATTTTTAGATTAATAAATATTCTTTAAAAAATTGATTAATTTAAAGCCTTAACTCATGTATCTAGCAACAATGATAAAACGCTTGTTCCTAAAATAATTTTAGCTTGCTTCTTTGCCATTGTTGACAGCTAAACTTCATTCACTTTATGCTAAGGAGTCGAAACCTTTGGGAAGCAAGGAGTCTGAGGTGGACATTTTACCTCGATTCTGCAACCTTGCTTGCCTGGTCAATTTTCCTGGGACATTCTGGACACATGGCAGAACCAACGTAGCTGGGATCCCCGGATTCGGAGAAGTGGCTCAACATTCAGGGCTTTGCGAATTTCACAGCTGCGCACTTTGTCGCAAAGTGTCACACCATGATTTCTTCGCGAAAATCCCATCTCTGCCGCTAGGACGTGGGATAATATTCTTTCGGTCATTATACCCAAGGTTCATAGGTGAGGATAGGAAAAAAAACGATTTAAAAACTGACAGTTCTACGGTATTTGAAAGCTCTCGTTTTGTCACCACAGAGCAATAAAGCTCACGCAAAACTGCGTTAGCTTAACCAATCTGAATACCAATCTCATTGTCCCGCCTTCCATCAATCGTAAATACCACCCCAAGGTTCTTGAACATCTCCAGCTGCTGCAGTGTATTACCGCTCACTTGTAGCATGCACTTGGATTTCTGGAGATGCCTAACAACTGGCAAGAACCACCTTGGGTGGTATTTTCGTTTTGATGCCTTTTGTTTCTGGAGATGCATAATACCTTGATCTTTTTATTGCTGATTGTCATTACGGATATGTCGCACGTGGCAGAAAACCGATAAAGTGCATGCTAACGGCACTGCTTCAGAAGATGCTAGCAGAACCAAATCGTCTGCAAAAAGTAAACAGTTGATCCTGTCTATTCCAACAGTGACATCTTTGTCGACTCGACTGCAACTGTCAATCCAATTCACACAGACTATGAAGAGGAGTGGTGACAGCAAACACTCTTGTCAGAGTCCAACACCAACAGTGGACGGTTGTGATTTAACTCGACGCAAACTTCTGAGCGGAATACAGTGATTTTACAGCTATAGTAACAGATGGCCGTCAACACCGTGGCCTACTCCCGCAACACGTCCCAAAGCTTTTCACGAGGAACCCAGTCATATTCTTTCTCGAGGTCGACAAAACATGTGTAGACGCCTTTAACATACTCCCAAGATTTCTCGAAAACTTGTTGCAGAGTGAAAATTTTGTCTGAAGTCCTACGGCCGGGACTAAAACCGCGCTGGCTTTGGTTCAATCACTTCGCGGCATCATTTTTAAAACACTTGGCATATATTTTTTCAGGAAGGCTAAGGAGAGATATCCTCCGGTCAGGGCCGGCGCTAGGTGGAAGCCCCTCCCCCGAATCTGGACGTTGGGGCCCCAATATACAATACATTGCATTTAACACATAGTATTTACGTAAACAAAAACATCGATTTATTTTAACAAATGCTTATAAAAGCATTTTCTACAGCATCAACACAACGTATAAAGCAGACAGACTTAAACATTTGCTATGTTTCAAGCTAGGAAAATTACTTTTCCAAGTTTTCAAAAATGATATATTTTTGTCAACTCAGTTATATCTCATATTTTAACAGTTTCACTTTCAATAGATATAATTGCCAGATTTGCTAGTCTTTCATTGGTCATAGTTGATCTGTGAAACGTTTTGATTAGCCTCAACTTGCTGAAGCTCCGTTCAGCATTATTGCGCACAGCAGTGATCGGCAAACTTTCGTTAGATCGGCCCCAAACCCCCTTTCTATGGTTATCCACAGTAATTTTTCCAGGGGGGCAACGTCGACATTTTGCTTATACTTGTGAGGTTGCTGACGATGCAATGCAAACGGACGTTTACAAAGCGCTTTACCCATTCTACACAAAAGGGAATTGCTCCATTTTATGGCAAGAGTAACAAAAATTCACTTCGTTGGCAGCAATACCAAGGTACAGTATACTGTATTGCGATAAGTTCAGGGTTCTTTTTTACAAAGAAGCAAATTGCCGTGGTCTTTAACAAAACCACAATTGTCTTTATTTTACCTAGCAAGACTTGCCAGCACCACTTAGAAACAGGAACTACAAACGTCTAAGATCTCGCCCAAAGTAATCAAACACCCTTTCAATAAATCCTTGCTTGTCTTTACTGACTTTTTCACGATGAACGCTCATCCACATGAACCGAACAAGCGTTCACAATAACAATGGATTGTTCACACAAACAATGGATTGATCAGTCTCACACTAACAATCGATTGTTCAAACTTATCATGCTTCTTTTTACTCAGTAGGCTATAAAAGTACGTGGCTATTCACTATTAAGAACTCGCTGTCTCCCTGCATTGTTTGCGTTCAACACTTGCATGCGGCAAAATGCCTACTAACAACTTGAAGTGAACAGTCAAGATTCGTTGCCATGTCATTGTTACGCAACAAAGTCCAACAGTAGAACAATCTGCAAGCAAGTTGCCTCTGCAGACAGGCAAAGCAGCGGACATGAATGAACTGCAAACTCATCACTGCACAATCCCAGGACAGTGAACCTGGTTCTTGTGCACTGTGGGTGTCATACCGGCAAATTAACTGTCAATGTAAGAACTAAATCAATTTAATCGGAATTAAGCTCGAAACTTCAGGTCTGCTAGAAATTTTTTATTCTTAGTCCCAATTTCCAAAAGTAGGGGCGAATGATCGTTTTGACCCCCTTGCGGACGCCCATGCCCTTTCAGTCGTAATTAAAGGCCCGTGCTTTTTTTGAAGGCCCAATTTCAAACTTAAGTTGTATTTAATTATCTGTAACATATCAATGCTATAATGTAATAAACCCTATGATGACAACATCAATGCAGTGTTAACGTGAAACCATCAATGTTTTATCGATATAGTTGTTGCAGTAGCCAATGTTTGAGCCCACGCAACCGGCGCAGCAAACACAGCTCACAACAAGTGTTGCGCGGCCCAATACAAAGAGCTGAACGGCCTACAACCACAACTGCGCTGAGGCCCACCACTGGGCACAGTGTTATTTATTCAATAATTGGATTTCTCATTGGTGTAAAGTTTGGAGTTTTCATCGAGCAACTCTGATGCAAGATACACTAGATATTGCAGGCGCGGGCTACGAATACGATGTTACATGATTGTATATCGGTTATTCTATACTTGTATAGTGAAAGGATATAACACAATCTACAACAGTGGTGTGAATGACGGGGGTACAAGGGTTCGAACCTCCCCCTAACAAGCTAAATAAAAATTGAGCCTCCATTTTATTTAAATTTCGGTGTGTAGTATACTGTTTTGGTTTTCAGTAAGTTGTTGTTTTATGCGTTCTTCGAAAGTGTTTGGACTATTCTTTTCGGGTGATTTCGGGTTTTAGAACAGTATATAGAGATCCACATCCGGATACACTTTTATTTATAAACTTTTTCTGAATGTTGGCGAGGGGACCCCTACGATGACCAGTGGGCCTCTTTCAGCTTCACGTTTCCCACCCTATGGCCAGAACCTCTAGCTACGCAACTGGTCTACAACTTAATTTTCCTGAACAAGTTTTTACAAGGCTATACTAAAAATTCTTACAATCAACGTGGATTCAGCAACGTTACCTGAACACCAGCCAGCTTACCAAGGTAAATGCTGGCAACGAAGCTATTCACAATGCATTTGGCAATGATTGACTTTAGGAAGTTACGCATCGTGTGAAGATCAATTTCTTTGACGTATTAAATAAATATGAATACTGAAAGATAAAATGTGTGAAATCAGTTCTTGGTGAGTTCAGTTATGATGTGTCTATAATGCCGTAACAAAGGTACTCAGTCAGATTTGGAGGCCCTGCTTTTTTCCCTCCCCCCGCCCCCCCGTCCGGGGTACTGGGGGCCTTTGCTTCGGCTCTGGGCCTGGCAGCATGGGTGTCCGCAGGTGGGGGCAAAACGGGTATCTGCCAACCTGGGAATTGGGACTAAGAACTAAAAATTTCTAAAAAAACTGAAGTCAGCAACTTATTTCCGATCAAATAATTTGATTTTTGCAATGACAGTTTATTTGCCGGTATGACACTCACACTGCACACAGTGGCGTAACTGACGGGCGTGCAGGAGTGAGAACTAACCCCCGTGGGAAACGTAATATAAAAACCGGGCACTCACTTAACTTATATTTCGGTATTTGGTATTCTTCTGGTTTTTAGCAAGTTGCTGTTTTTTTGCGTTTTTTGGAGCGTTTTCCGGTGATTACGGATTTTAGTATGAACATTCACATACGGATGAACTCTCATTTCTCAACACTTTTTCTGAGTGTTGGCTAGTGGACCCCCTTCATGTACGTTTTTCCACCCCGGCTCGAACCTCAAGCTGCTAGAGTCCTGCGCGGGGCGGGTTAACCTGCGCGGGATGCGCGTATCCGCATTTACGGGGCGGGTGCGGGGCGGGTGTAGGTTGAACTTGCTGCGGGGCGGGAGTGAGTTGATAAATTCTTTGTGGAGGTAACTGAGTGTTGTGCCAAAGCACATGAACGCACAGCTATTCACAACTGGACTGAAACGTGTAGTTATCACCTCAAATCTGTTGACTGCGAATGATCATATCTGTGGAAAAGTTTTGGTTGCCAATGAAAAAAATGACCGGCTTAATTTTGCTACTTGTTAGACTTGTCTTCAAGGGTTATGAGTAGGGCAAGTTTTTGCAACTTTTTTACAGCTTCCAACAGCTTCTGAAATACGCAGAATTTAAGCAGTACGATGTTTTAAGCTGGTTGCAGTAATTTTATATTGCAGCTTTTTTCTTTTTTATATGCAACTTTTTGCTGCAACTTTTGTCAAGTGGGTCAATTGCGCAAAATGCAAAAGTGTTATTTAAAAAAATATGCTTAAGAACTATTTCAGTATAGTAATGCTCTCTTTGATAACCGATTTGAACTGAACAGTGACCTATAAACAATTGTAGAAATGACACGGACAAACATCAGTCCAGAACTGTAGGACAAATTAAATTGCCAAGCAACTTCATGCAGTGTGGAGCGAAGTTTAACATGCTACGCCAGGCCTGCCCAACCTTTTTAGTGTTGCGGGTCACTTTCACATGAGGAAATTTATTGCGGGCGACAAACGTTTTGTGACGTAACAATAAGCTATTGTGATGTAACAATCCCTTGATTTTGAAAAGTTTTATGCGATAACACGAGGTATATAATGAGTCCTATAGTTGCACGCAGTGTTGCCAGCTTGTATGGATGTAAACCAAATCTAAAAACTTGACATATTTTCGAAGCGTTTGTTATACAGGTTTTTGGGTAGTAGGCCCATAACAGAAACAACAGGTATAATTTTGGTGTGCTTTGATGGCAAATATACTTGAGCTTATAAAAAATTGTAAAAATTTGAGAAGTCTGCTTACGAACTTATTACATCGCGGGCCACTCAAAACCACCTCGCAGGCCGCGGGTTGGGCAGCCTTGCGCTACGCAAACAACTGGCAAATGATTGGCACTTCTCGCCAGATAATGTTTGGAAACATTTAACATTACATTTAAATAAATCGCTTGAGTAAATAACTGTCGTTTAAAATGTTTGTGCATAAATGCAACTTTTCACTGCAACTTTTGTTAAAAAGAAATACATATTTCTCACGATTTTATTGCAACACAAACTTGCCCTAGTTATGAGCTTTCAGTAATTTTCGGACAGGTGCGGGTTTGAGATTGAACAAGTGCCGGGCGGGCGCGGATTGGGATGGTCTGCAGGGCGGGTGCGGGTTAGAAGTGGGCGGGTGCGGGTCGGGTTTGAATTTTGCGGGTGCGGACAAAAGATTTCAATCCGCGCAGGACTCTGCAAGATACCGCTCCACTGACTGCACACGAGCAAGGTTCATTGTTCTGGTGTCATGCAGTGATGAGCTTGTGACCACTCCTTTCCTGCAAACGTAGGTTGCGAAGCTCACGTGCGGATTGTTCTACTGTTGATCTTTATTGTGTAACAATAACATTGCCACAAACCTTCAAGGTTTATTTCATGTTACGGTAGTAGTAGGCGTTTTGCCGCATGTGACTATCAAACGCAGACATCTTGGCGGGTAATGCAACGAGACAGTGACTGCTGATAGCGATAAGCCACGTAGATTTTTGCTGTGTGAAAAAGAGAATGCGTGAATCTGTAGTAATGCTTCCACAAGTTTGAAAAATCAGTTGTTAGTATGAGACTGCGAGTGTGACCAATGTACCTGAGTGAAAAGTTTCGTCCTTCTTTTCACACAGTACATAAAACTACGTAACTTGTTAGAATACGTCTAGGCAGGCTTCTGGGAATACGTATTAATCGTTTAGTACTTTGCGAAGAGTGAAAGCGTGGCTTCAATCGACTATGTCAGATAAACGCCTGCCCGGTTTATGTACAATGAGCGTTCATCGTGAAAAAATAACCAAAGACAAGCAGGGTTTTATTGAAAGGATGCTCGATCGCTTTGGACGAGATCTCAGACGTTTGCAGCTCTTGTTTTTATATGACGCTGACAAGTCTTGCTGGGTTAAGTCATGATTTGTGGTTTCGTCAACGACCATGGCAATGCTTCATTGAAAAGAAGCACCCTGCTTGGAAAATCTGAAGATGGCCTATTGTGTAAATCAGAGGTGGGGAACCAGCGCGAACTTTTTATACGGCCCGCATGAAACTTTTCGTTACCAAAGTTGGAACACAAAATCGCGTCAACACGAAAATCCCTGACAAACAGCAACGTAGGCAGTAAGTCAAGAGAAGTCTCTCTTCTCACTCCTTGACAGCTTTTTTTCTTATTTTCCTTCGGAAGATAGGAATAGACGTTTAAGGTAAAATTACTTAATTTTTGCTGCCCGCCAGCGATATTCCCGAATTCATGCGGCCCGTGACAGTAAATAGGTTCCCCATCCCTGGTGTAATTAATCGTAACATACTTGGCTATTGCTCCCAACGAAGAACATTACTGTACATGTTACCGCAACATTGGCGTTGAAAAGATTTTCTCCAGTGGAGACTGAATGTGGGTTTTTCCAGGGTTAGCCAAAAAGATTTTTCCAGATGGGGCCAAAAGTGGTGAAATTTCATTTAGCCACTAGAAACTAAGAAATCAACCTTTTTTGCTAAAAATGTAATAGGAAAATGTCAAAATTTAAAATCCAGGGGGCTTGGCCCTTCTTTCCCCCCCTTCCGACGCCTATGATTATCGGGCATTATTTTTGGGGCGTACAAAGGGTTGCGTTTTGTTAGTGTCTACTTGCAATACATCGTCAGCAATTTGAAAAAGGTAAGCAAAATGTTGCTGTTGCCCCCATGGAAAAATATTTGCGGACGCCCATGCCCAGTAGTTGGTGCATTCGCTCCTGTCTCCCTTGGACAATATTGTTGGTATATTAGGTGGTTAAATTTCGTTTGGATCAAGCCATTTGGCTTTTTTGATCTGTGTATGGCGTATATTACGCTGTGCTGTTTCACAGCCTGATGTGTTGTGCTGCTTCCAAAGCTAACAGCAGATTAGCAACGACAGACAAATTACGTTTTCATTGCAGACACACCGAGAAATAGATTAATTTTTTATCATTCATTGCGACCAGATAGAAAATTTCACGGTGAGGAATGATTTGAAGAAGCTCTAATTAGTGAATTTTTCGTGGAGATTGCTTTACTGGGCAGCCATCTGAGAGGGACTGGCGTTTGTTGATCAGCATGTTGCAGGACAAGCCAAGCCTTGGAATGAGCTGATTTATACTTTACAAATATAAACCAACGAGGTCATCCATGTTTTACTCTTGCCCGGGCATATTAAATACGTGATTCCGACTTAAGTTTCATAAAGCATTGGTCAATAGATGTGAGCAAAAGTAAAACATTTCAATGAATATTTGCAGTAGAAGTAAGAATTTAACCAGTGTTTTTTTTGCACTAGTTCAGTCAATTAAAGTGAGAACCTAGTTGAATTGTACCAATTTCCTGAGTGTGAAAATGATTGATTTTCATAGGATGCGGTTAAGATCTTGGCAAAACCGGCTCAGGTAACCTCAGAAACCTGAATTTGTAGGTGCTAATTGCCAAAATGTCTTCGCAGGTGTAAGAGCACAGGCGCACTTTTCAACAACTCAGCAATAATTATCAAGCTCATCTGACCCGAAAACACACAGTTGTTGTGTTTCGAAATATCTTTTTTCAAAAACAAACAAATTTTCCTTACAAAACATACGGGAGCTCCGCAAACTTCCTCCAGCAAAAATGGCAAAATACCTTTTACAGGATAAGTATGAACAAGCGAGGTTAACTAAGAGTTACGCGCGTCGCATCAGCTTCCTTATCAGCGACTTCCCTCATAGGACATAGTTACGAAGCTTGCTCGTCCATCAAAATGCCACACTTGTTTATGCAAAAATGGCATTGGAGACTTCACGCGCAGCTTTTGTTTTCACACGTTAGGTATGCTGTCATCATGGCAGTAACCCCTTTCACAAAAATACAAAACGTGTGTACATTTCGATAGGCTTGCTCGACAGAACGCTTAAAAAAATCAGCTACTGGGGGAATCAGGTGTAAATTAAGACTTTTCAAAGTTTAATTGAAAACTGAAGTGAGCATGTTGGCAATAGTCACCTAAGCTGGGTTCTGGGCAACATGCTGAACATGATTTGTATGCACCTTAGTTTGCAGTAAACTGGTTAACAAACTTCGTTTGTCCAAGAGGAAGTAAAAATGAAAACAAATTCATTTTACCTGTTCCCTCCCTGGCAACATCCACTTGACTGCAGCCAACAGCAGCTTGCTCCACATTCGGCAAGTTGTAGAAGTTGTACACAGTTTCTGCATGAGAATGCATATCATCCGGTTGGATACAGTGTAGAGCGAAAATAAAAAGAGATCTACCACGACATTCTGTAAGATTCTGTTTGAATACGAGCTGATGATGCCTACTTGGTAGGAGAAATATATACTCTATAAGATCTTGCTATCGGATTCTTTGCTGGAAAAAGATTCCTTTCGATAGCCAGTGATATGCTAAGACATGCTGAAAGCAAAAAATACCTGTTCGAAAGCAAAAAATACCTGTGATACCTCAAATGGCGAGATTGAAAGTTCAAACGCTTCAAAGCGTTTCCGCGCCGTTGCAATCACCTTCATGATGGTCAAAAACAAAACTTGTGCAACTTGGATTACGCAGAAAGAAACAAAATGAGATAGAAGCCCGAGTAGGAAAACATTTTTCCTCACTTTGATGCGTTTTCTCGTTGATTTTCTTGCTTCAGTTTGTGTTCCTAGATGTGGTACTACTTTGCGTGGTTCTATTTGAGTCCGCGCTGTTGAAGCCTTCCTTTTTGTTCTGATGATAGTGGAGTGCATAGCCACTGAAACATCTGTGCATTTCATACTCACCTGTTTAGTTTTCAAACACTTTTGAAACAAGTATGGTGATTATCTGGGAATTGCATTGTTCCGAAATTGCGAAAAAGACGACGAAATTACTTGTAGTTTTAATAATGAAATAAAGGTAAAGTATTAAAATTGAAACTGTTAACAGAATACGTAACCAAAGTAGTAGCGTCCGCAAAGAAAATACCAATGATAAAAAGAAAACAAAACGCCAAAAGTAAAGCTCACCTTGGGCAAATCTTTGGTCTTTTGTCACAAAATCATGCAGTGGCTGAAATTTTTTATCCTTTATTCTTGAGGATAGTCAAGGATATCGATCTGACCATGTCTGTGACCTCAGTCAATACATCCTCTTCTCGGTGTTGCTGGAGAACTGTTTGCATCTCGTCTCAGACTTGAATCATAGAGGGTCGATCTGATGGATTTTGGACCCAGCATCTGGTCATGATGGATTGAAGAACATCAAAGATTTTCGGCTTGTTTATGTTTTCGTTTAAAGTGGTTCTCAGTTTTTGGATCGACGTTTCTTCTGGTCGTTCTCCACGAATAATTGATTCAATGAACGCTTTTTCATGACCAGGGTTAACATAAGGAGGAGATCCAAAAAGAACCACGTACAAAATCATCCTGAAGCTGTAGGTGTCTTGTTCTTTTTTAGGCTCAGTTTTCAAGGACCGAAGCTTTTCAGGAGATGCGTAAGCCAACGTGGTATCAAATGTAATGGTGCTAGGCCATTACATGCGAGAAAAATCGGCTAAGTCCAAGGGTACTTCCCCTGCGGAAAGCACCCTATAGAACGGGCAGTAGAGATGGCACGGGCCAGCACTTTTACAGCCCGGCCCGCCCAGAGCTAACATGAAACTGCCTGGACCGGCCCGTTCTGCCAAACTACAACATATTTTCTGGCCCGGACCGGCCCGTGGCCCGTAATATAATGTAGGCAATATCTATTTTACCTCCAAGATGGC
>JGI24158J21664_10008588_pt1 | contig 13600 bp, 6 predicted proteins | sample Ectturendosymbi3_FD_21664 | JGI IMG/M metagenome (IMG submission 21664) | reverse complement strand
ATAACTGCAAAAATATCAGGCTGAGCGTTCAAACAGGGGAGCAAAACACGCTCATCATTATGTCAGAGCATGTACAACTACAATTTTTGCATTAAGTCGACAAATTTAGCAAAATGCATGCGGAAACAATTAATCTCCTTTTCGTAGGTAATAAAGTTTTTGTAACATATCAAACTAAAGTGGGAGGTTAACCCCAACCCCCCTTGCGTACGCCCTTGGCAGACAATATAAAGACAATGGTTTCGGATAATGTGAACTATCGCGGAACACAATCTTAAACATGCGTAGTGGACGAAGGGTCGGTAAAATGTGGTGAGATGATTTCTGGACGCAGACGATAACCCAGATTCCCACCAAAACCTAATTATTACTTTTTTAGCCCACTTACAATGTTCCTTGAAATTTGCATGCAAATTTTTTCCGTGGTATATGCCTTAAGTCGACATATTGACAATCAAAAAGTATGCGAAAGCAATTAATCTGATTTGCGCAGGTTATAAAGTTTTTGTAAAATATCAAGCTCAAGGGGGGTTTTTAACCCCAAACCCCCCCCTTGCGTACGCCCGTGGTTGAAATGCTTCAGTGCTTGAAGTGCATCTGATTCCTGATCGTTCGCAGAACACACAGCAAAATGCAACCAAGCAAAGTAGCAATCAGGTGACATTGTTAGGCGCCAAGAGAGCAAAACTTTTCGGAGAAAGCCTTAGCAACAGGTATAGTCGATTCGTAAAAAATTAATTTTTTCAACATAACTTCTTTCACTCGTCCAGTTCGCAAGAAGCACGAAAACACCCGAGGCCCAAAAAATGACATTTAGCGATTTTTGTGGAACCGAAAAGTAATGTTGACAGCTAATGTGTAGCTGAATCAGCTTTTAAAAATTCGTAATTCAATTCAGCACATCACAACACCACAGCGCTTTTTCGCTCTAACTGGACTTACGACAAAGCGCAAAGGCGAACCGAAGTTAATGTTCGGTAATGCGTAAGTGAGTTGACAGACGAATAGACGACGACGCAGTCAAATCAAAAAACTCAATCAACTTTAACTTTCCTGAATAAGTTTGAGATGATCAGCCATCTGCAAAAATTTAACAATGCACAGATAAAAGCCCAACACAGCAATCGGCAGTAATATGCTTTTTGTTTGTACCCTCCTCGTTATAGAAACCAACGTCCAAGTGCCTTTCTGCTGACGCATTCTTCCACCTACAGCTTCATGTTGAGCAAACGCGGCGTTGCTCGCAGCTGTTGTTTTGTTGGTCTGTAAGTGGTGTCGGATAGTTCTTCAGTTTTTGTGAAAGCATTCATCTGACAACGACGTATTTTCCAGCTCTGACCTGCCGCAACTTGTGTTTTGATTTCATTTAGTGTTGACTAAAAGACTAAAAATTTGCGTGCTTTTTCGGCCCTGACGCTTCAGCACTTCACGTAAGCATTAATTGCAGATTTCAGAACTGCGGATGCGTAGAGTTGCGTGAAGTCGATGTCCTGTTAAAAACGGATGCTGAAAGATTCGACTGCTTCACCTTTGTGGAGATTAGTTACTTGCGCATGTTATCAATGACGTCTCACATAAAGCGTCTAATCAGTGGTGTTTTATACAAACTAGGTAACCCCTCGTTCTAAATTGTACAATAAGACGAGGTAATGTGACGACCTGGGCGCATTTCGCGGTTGCTAACAGGATAGAAAGATAGCAACTGTGGCATACGAACGAGTAAAGAACTTATGTAATCAGCAATTATTGCCGAGAACGATATGGAAACCGAAAGCACAGCTTGAAAAAAGCATGCTTGGTGAGATACAGGGACGAAACCAGCTCTTCATTACGGGAGGGGCAATTTTCATGAAATTTCATTCGATGACGTCATCGTGCTTATTCAACCGTGGTACAACTTTGGTATTCAAATAAAACGTTTTGGTATAAATTCAAATACAACTTCTTAAAAATGATTAGACTATAAAATTTCATCTTTATTCTTTGAAAGTTTTTGCAATTGTAAAAATTGCTATGAAATGTTTTGAAATTTTCGGGAAGGGCAAATGCCCCCCTGGTTGCGCGCCTGGTGAGATATCCTCAGCAAAAGCAGAGCAAATCCAAATCAAGCGTGAGATTTAACTCATGCTTCAGGGTTAAACTAGTACAGAGGCAAATATAAGCGACCCGAGCGTGCCTTGCGCAATTCCAAGGATGACACCTTCCTTGGTTACAGCTAAAATATCTGTGAACTTTTGTTGAGAAATAAAGGGGTCCACAGAACTAAATTACAGCCAGGGCCGATACAACATCATAAAAGCCACCTTCTAAATTAACACATAACGAAACTAGTGGTGTTATTTATAGGTTCTTTAGATGCATGCGTTATCGTAGAGTTTAATGATTTTAATAAAACCACAGCAGGATAGTGGATACAAAAGTTGCATTGTTTTCCCGAGCTACGCAAAGGTATTGGAACCAAGTTATCTTCTTGTATCCAATATCCATTCCACATTGATTTTCAGGCCTCTGTAAAAAGGTTTGGGAACCAATGCAATTTTTGTGCCCGTATTTTTTCAAGGCTGCATTGATTCACAGATCGATGTGAAAGCATTTGAGGTCGTTTGTCTCGATTTTAGTTCAAATCATTTCTTCTTGTATTTTAACACTGCTGACAACTGTTGTACACACAAAACATAGAGATACATACAAATCAGCGCTCCCAGTTCCCGAAGATACTTGCTGATGCCGTTTAATCCAAAAAATAATTTTACTGGGTTTTCAACATATCAAAGTTAGTTATAGGAACAGTAGTCTTTATTAGACAATTTTACCATCTATTGTGTCGTAGCTGTCGTGACCCTAGGGATGATTATCGGTACGTGTTGAATGGTATTCTTGCACTCGGCATTTTTACAACTTTGTTATACGAATGCAGTATCAGGCACTATATTTTTACCAAGAAAGACGACGATAGCAACGAGCGAGGGTAAATTCATTTCCAAAATCTCTCATAGCTTGACAATATTTAGCACGAGTTCATCTGAACAACAGACCCATTTGTTACGAATTCTTGTACTGTCGTTTTATATTAACCGTACTGGGAACTCATGCAAGAATATTAATTTTGTACTTTTGTCAATATAAATAAGTTATCAGATGTATTAATGGCATCGTTTTAAGTAACGGTAGTTTGTACGTTCGAAATGAGCAATTCACTTCAGGGGAAGCCTAGGCAGTCGGTACTGAGGTCAAATAATCGCATTTGTTAATTTTTGTCTTGCGTTGAAGCAAAAGTTCAGCAGAGTTAGTACTGTAGATCTACGATCGAAAATATTGCGCGAATTAAATCGCTTTACTAGTTTAAAAAGTTGCATCAAACTAAAAAATGGTAACACTAAACTGTTTATGATAAGGAAAATGTTTGGTACAATTCAAACCCAAATGCGATTCTAAGTTTGATGTGAAACGTTATTTTATTAAACGCCTTTACTAAGTTGAAAACCAAGATTTCTCTGTTGGGAAATGCAGATCTGTTTAAACTACATGATGTTTACTTATTTCGAGGTAGAAAAACTGATGTATAAATTTAAATATGCAGAGAAACAACCTAGCAGCATCATCTGAAAATGTGCTTGTAATTGGAAAAGATTCGAATATAGTCGACAACGAAACAATATAGAGTACGATCCTGCAGGGAGACTGTGTGTTAGGAAAAGATCAATTGCTTATACAGGACTAAAAGTATAGGGAATTGTATGTAAAACAAAAATAAATTCAGTTTCATCAATTAGAAAAAATTACAAAGTAAATCCACAAGTGAACCTCGATACGGTGCTAGTCAACCTGATATACGATACATCAATGTGTGTGCCTGAAAATTTTCTAGAATATACCCTACAGCTGGGGTGGGCAATTAGCGGCCCGCGGGTCAAATGTGGGCCGCGGAAGCATTTAGGAAAAATCTTTAAATCTGATATTTCTTCCAATTTATCACAGTAAATGTTAGTGCTGAGGCTAAACTGAAACGAGACTTGCTACTGTTGACTTGCTTCTATTTCCATTGGAAGGTGTGGTCCTCCTCTAAACGCGACCTTCTCAAAGTGGCCCACGAGACAAGTTAATTGCCCACCCCTGCCCTACAGCACCGCGAAACGGTGTACCAAACAAGGGTGTAGGATAAAATAGAAAAACGTGACTAACTCAGTGCACTAATTAAGTTTGGACAAATTTGTGTTGAAATGTAAATCAATTTATTGTAGTAATTTCGCTGTTAATGCGACCGATGCTGCAGTTATTGCTGTTATTGTATTTAAGTTGCTTTTTCCTTTTTTCTGAGTTTGCAAATGTTGTGAAAATCGTAAGCATTTTCTATTTTTGATATAAGCTTAGTTGTTACTCCCAGTCAATAATAAAATGCAAAACTAACACTCATTCCAAATTTGTTGTTGCACAAAAGTTGCATACGAACCGTTGGTTTTGAGCAAATGTCCTGGCACAATCGATGTCATATTTTATCAAGATAGGCAGACACGAAATTATTTCAGACAGAAAAGTAAATAAACAGCACTAATTAATTTTTTTTTATTTTTTCCTCTTCTGTGCTCATAATATATTATTTTTGATTGTGTCGTAAGTGGCTTGAAATACTAGGCGGATAGACCGACTATTCTCTGGGGGGTTTGTGAACATTGCCCTGACCTGTTTTTGGCGTGAACACCATATCGCTTTCTGTTGTATTTCCGACTGCATCATCTGCATTTTTTTGTTCATTGCATAGATAGACTGAAATTAAGTGAATTGATTTCCTACTAAATTAATCTATCAGGCACAAATAATCGTGGTATTTGCCGCATAAATTCAACTGTTTCAAACAAATTCGGCCAAGATCGCTTTAAACTCGCTACTCTGCGGTCAACAGCGAGCAGGCCACACCACAACTAAATCATTGTCGAGGCGTTGCGCTGCACAGCGTAGGAAGAGGGGGATTGTCAAGAGAGCTTTACATGATGCAGTTTACATAGATGTTAGTCCAAAACAATAGTCTGTCCTTGCCGGTTCATTTCTCTACATACAGACTATGCAAAGCGGTTTCCAGACTGTCTTCACTGTGTACATATAAGCATGATGGTGAATGCAACAAGTGTTCCAGAAAATGTACAAAAAATGAGAAGATGAGGAACAGTGGGAAAGAAGAAATGAACTAGATATTGCGATAGCTGCTCAAGTTCTCCACACATGTGACACCTTCTGCTAAGCATTTTCTGCTCATTCAATTGCGGAGTTAATTCCTTAATAAGATTCGAATTTAATCGGATCAGTGATGAAGGTTGTTATTTCTTATTTTTACACAGGCATCACTCTTCTCACGCTTCCATTAAACCAGGGGTGGGGAACCTGCGGCCCGCGCAAAGATTTAATATGGCCCGCATCAAATTTTGCGTTACCTAATGTAAGTTAGAACACAACATCGTGTCAAAACAAAACTCTCTTCCTTTAAACAGGCACGCATACAGTAAGTCAAGAAAAGTCGCTTTCGCTCTTCAACATATTTTTCTTTCCTTATTTTCCTTCGGAAGATAAAGGTAGAATTTAAAAATAAAATTAATTATTTTTGCCGCCCGCCAGCGATATTCCAGATTTCATGCGGTCTGCAATGCAAGGGCGTACACAAGGGGGTTGGGGTTAACCCCCCTTGAGCTTGATATTTTACAAAAACTTTATTACCTTTGCGAAGAAGATTAATTGTTCTCGCATACTTTTTGATTGTTAATTTGTCGACTTAATGCAAATACCATGGAATAAATTTGCGTGCAAGTTTCAAGGAACATTGTAAATGGGCCAAAAAAGAAATAATTAGGTTTTGGTGGGAATCTGGGTTATCGTCTGCGTCCAGAAACCATCTCATCACTTTTTGCAGACCCTTCGTCCACTACGCATGTTTAAGATTGTGTTCTGCGATAGTTCACTTTATGCGAAACAATTGTCTTATTTTGTGCGATAAGGTTGATCAGCGCAAGCGCTGACTCCATTGGCTATATTACCAATTTATATAACATGATAGAACTGTTGCACAAGCTCAAAACCAGTAGTTTTTAACATAGAAGCATTCAGGCATTTGATAACGTCTCAGCAGGGAAAAAAGAAAGCTAAACGTTTGCTGGAATTCTATACATAACAAAAAATTGAAAGTTTCTTGCGTACTTATGCGCATTTTCAATTCTTGTGTAGTTTAGGAAGATTCGATCTTGCAAACAGGGGTGTGTGCCAGCCAGTCCAGCCGCACACTTTCTATGCTCGACTGCCCGTATTCGACAAGACATTAGCGCAGCCTCATTTTGGAGTTGTAACTTGCTCTGACGCAGTGATGAATGTGTTTTACTACCCTGTTTCAACACGCAGCCGGATATTTTTGCAGCTATTAACTGCTATGTCGTAGTGTTGAGTTGATTTTCCTTCAATATTCTAACTACCTCCAATATTCTAACTTGGCGCTCTGGTAGTTTATATCCAGTGCAATGACACACAAATTAAGGGGAGTGGGTGTAGAAGAATATGCCTATTATGTCAACAAACTTCGCCAAAACGTTGGTTTGGAAACATGCACGTGACGTCAAATTGCGACGTCACTAAGAGCACACACCAAATGCAAATGACCACCAGATGCCACTGAATGAATCCCCCCCATGAAAATTTTCTGCGTACGCCACTGCGTGATAATAAATAGATTTCCCCATCCCTGTATTAAACAAACGAGTACGCAGACCCAGTGTTTTTAAGAGGAGCGAAAGAGTCAGCTACAATGCGTCATTGCACGCACTTTTGTGGAGTCCGTCTTTTGTCGATATTCCTTTTCAAGAAACAAGTTAAGATACACGGATTCCCCAAGCTGAAATCAACACGCTTAAAGCAGGCCTGCACAACGTACGGCCCGCGAGAGCTTTTCTTGCTCCCCGCGAGAGCTTGTTTTGTTGAAGACAATGTTGCAGAATCCCGACTAGGGATTATTAATTGTCGTTCCAGAATTTCTTCCAAACTACTGTACAACGAAGTCTCTCTGCAGCGAAATGAAATAAACTTTTGCGGCGCGCAGCAAACTTATGTTAATCACTTTGGCCCTTCGGACTTTCTGAATTGTGCACGCCTGGTTTCGCTACAGCAAAGTCGTTTCGCTGCAATTCCCTTTTTTGATTTATTTGCTACATTTTATTAATGTTTAAACATCCATGAAGATCGGATTTAAAACCAAACGCGACACGCGAAATTGCAGCGCGAGAGTTGGTTTCTTTCATCATAATGGGAAATCCCCGACTTCGCGTCTCGCTCGCTTGACAATTGCCGCGCCACTGTTGCTCGAGGAGCGACGCGTCCGCTCTTCTCGTGAGTTTCGCGTGGTTTCACTGGGCATTTGCGGTGTGGTATCAACAGAAAAGTTGTATTAACTACAATCACATTATGGTTTGCCTGCTTTCAAATGACTCCTCGAGTCAGGAGTAGGCCAGGCTAAAAGGAAATCAAGTTTGTTTAGGCTAGGCCAAAGGAAATCGAGTTTGGCCTAGGCTAGGCCAAAAGGAAATCAAGTTTGTTTCAGTGATGGAGACAACATACAATTTTCCGCATATGGAGGCGTCAAACAGTCTTTGCAAGTTTCAACTTTTATCAGAAACCTGCTTTTCTATTCTTTAAGACAGGGGTGGGCAATTCATCTGGCTTGGGGGCCACTTTGAGAATGCCGCGATCAGTGGAGGGCCATAACTTTTGGAAATAGAAACAAATCTCGGTTCAAGTTAGTCTCAGCACTAACGTTTGCTGTGTTGAGTTGGAGGATATTTTAGATTTGAAGATTTTCGTGAGTGCTTCCGCGGGCCACTGAAAATGCTGTGGCGGGCCACATTTGGCCTGCGGGCCTCTATTTACCGACCCCTGCTTTAAGAGGATGCAGTGTGTGCTCTGCTACCTTTTCAGTGTAGCCAACGAAGTGTGTCACCACTGACACCACACGATCCAGACATGGGTTAGAAAGTGTACACTGGTCTTCCTACATACGGGAAGGTCAGCAGGCACATATTTATGTATACATAAAATATATGTAATATGTATACCTGACCCTCACCGATATTTTATGTATACCTGCCCGTTACGCCCCGGGTCCGTAGGAATATGTTTTACCCATTTGTTGATCTAATCACCAGCGAAATGGAGCGACATTTCCCAAATGAAGTAATCCCTATCCTTCAGGTTTCCTATTTCATGTCCTAGACCAGGGTGGTCCAAGACTGTGAGCATGAAGGGCCACATCACAGTGTGAGGGAAAATTTGAGGGCCGCAAAGAGAGGAACTCCATTGCAATTAAGACTCGTTTGCTGTTCTAATAGACCTAATTTTGCTGCACGCCTAAGGCAATTTTTGATTCTAAGGTAATGTTAAGTTTTCTGTTTGTTTGTTTGCGACTCAAAATAGAGATTTTCTGCTAGAAAAAAGATGCACAACACACCAACAAAATAACAAAACAACTCTTTGTTTCTTGTTTTTGGTTATAAAGTCAATGTCCGCTTTAATTCCCGTAGTCGACAGACGCAAACAGACATGCAGGTTTTATCAGCCATTCTATTCGTGTCGGTTTTCAGTCGCGTCATAATTGAGAAAGCACTTTCCAAAATCTCGAACGCGGAGCACATTTTCAGTGCAAAGTCTCTAAAGCAGGGGCAATTGCCCGGTTACCCCTCCTGGTTGCGGGTTTACCCTTCAATTATTTCAAAATGCTTCCCTAGAATTTCCGTGAAATTTCCCGTATGTTTTCCCGTGTTTGGTGCTGTAATGCCTCTTTAAATATAAACTCTGTCGGAACGGATATTACTTGCAACCTCACAAGACACTGTGGTTTGCTCCCAGTAGGAATTGAACTTTCCTGTTTTTCTCTGACACTTCTCCTTTGACACTTATTTTTTGTTAAATTGCTATACTTGACTAAATATTACTTCATTACTTCCATAACGCACTTCTTCTAATCCAGGGTTTTTTAAAGTGTTATAGGGACCCTATTCGGGTCCCTAGAATTGAAAATTTGGTCCCTAGAACAGTTTTTTTAAGGCGTTTTAGGGACCCGATTCGGGTCCCTAGAATTTCAAATTGGGTTCCTAGAATCAGAGAAAATTATCATCGGATCCCTACAGTCAGAGAAAATCGGGTCCCTACAGATCCATACCCGGTACCTAATATTTTCCTTAAAAACAATCCTGCCCTAGAATCAGATAAAATTATCATCCGGTCCCTAAAATCAGAGAAAATCGGGTCCCTAGAATCAGAGAAATCTGGTCCCTGCAGGTCCATACCGGGAACCTAACATTTTCCTTAAAAAAACTGTCTAATCTAACTCGAAAATTAATTGCAGAGTCTGTGCTTGCAACAAAGATAAAAAATAAACGCATGCTTTGTTGTCAGAGTACTGCAGCGTCAGCCTAGCCTAGAGGTTAGCTATTGCAACGTCATAAATTGTAAAAAGATGTTGTTACCCCCTAGTAGTTGCATATTGACCTGAACTTCAGTGACGTGTGACTTGGAAGGGCTCAATGTATTAGCAAGACATTGTCTTTCTGATACAATGTCTTTATGAGTTTGTGTAATATACGAGATACAGAAAGCGTTCGCGGGCCGCATGCGGCCCGCGTGCTAGTGTTTGGACCACGCTGTCCTAGACTACAACATTCATAAACAGAACGAATCTGTGGTCGGGTCTGTGGGACGATATGTTGATCTTCCATGCAAGGGTTCCCTGATGCAAGAAGTCGAAAAATGGAAGAAAATTGAAAATCGTGAGATGAATTTCAACACATTAACACAGTCCATGGCAGCAGCAAACTGAGAATTCTTTCTAAACATAAAACACATGTCAAAAACTCTACTAACAATACCAATTATCTCATGCTCCTATAACGCTCCTTTTCTCCTTTTCTGCTTTGAGGTGCCTCACGACTTGGCTGAGGATCGTAACCGCGCAAAACCGGCTCAATGGCCTGGCTTCACTACACATACATTCAGGTCTCAATGTGAACCGAGATAACATGATCAAGCGGTTTGATGCATCCGGACGCAGAAGAATTGTGTTGTAATGTTTTTGTGTGGAAAAAGAGGTTGTGTGGAAATGGCTTTTCTCTGTTTGATGTGCACATGCTAGCCAAGCCTTACCACTTTGGAGTGAACTGACCAACAACACCTTGCGAAAACAAACATGTGGTACATTTCTTTACCCTCAATTCTGAATGCCATAATAGGTATAACAAGTTATTATTGTGTTATTATGAAACTGGTGATATTGCATGATGCAATAAAAAATAATCAGAATGGGGTTATTGCGTTTTCTTAAGAAAAGAATAAAAACCTGTTTCTTCTTAAAAAACTGTTTTTTAGAAAAAAACAAAAAAAAACAGGTGGGTTGTTTTAAAAAAAAACGATTTTTCTCGACCCTGACTTTAAGTGTTTTGCACTATGTTCTGTGCAGCTTTTCATAAGTTATTTCAAGTGCCACCTGCATGCATGACATAGGTTCAGTTTGTATTTAATTTGCTCAGCCAAGATTAAACTAGAGCAGGACGTTAGGTGTACATAAACTACATTACACACAATACCTAACTGGGGACGTACTTAAACATATTCTCCTCCGTAAAAATTTGACCCTGACAACGTCCATGCTAATCATCGACACAGTATATATAACAATAAGCATATAATCATTTATGACAGTAATTTTCACTGATATATGTAAATATTGGGAAATCAGTTATCAGTTATCAGTTTTTTTTTAAGAAAAATGTTACGTACGCGGTATGGACCTGTAGGGACCCGAAAAATCTCCGACTAAATTTCACATAATCGGAGGTGTTTTGAGACCCTTGATAATTTTCTCCGATTCTAGGGACCCGATTTTCAATCTCAGGGACCCGAATCGGGTCCCTAAAACACTTTAAAAAACCTACAATTATATATAAATATATTTTCCCCTCTACTGCTAACCTTAAATGAATGTACCCATTCAGATGGGCAAATGTACCCCTAGGGGTACATGTACCCCAGGTTGGGAACCCTGATCTCAACGGTTCCCCGCGCGAAAAAAGGTGGCATCTCCTTCACTTACTCTTACTGTCCGGTTTAAAGCTAAACTCTCTGCCGCACGATCTTGCACAACCTATGTATATCTAACAAACTTCCGCTGTTCATCAACTTTAACCGCAAGCACTCTGGTGCAGAGAATGAGAAAAGTATCGCACTGGAGTGAAATTTGTTTCAGAAAATATTATGTTTGCCGGTGTGGCGAACGTGATCGGCTTCACATCAGTCAGATTTCTGATAACATCCCGACCGTTCCTCGATACAGCATTGCCCATTCAAGAAATCACTCCCAAAGCCTGACGGTTGGCAGACAACAGAACAATGAATGCTTTGACAGTCTATTCAGACTGGCATTGTAAAAGCAAACTTCTCCAGGAACGCTTCGCGCAGAAGTTCGCAACCACGACTGAGTTCACCTAAATTGGTTGTACCGTTCGTACAATCTCAGTCCTGCGATGCACACCAGGAATGCGAACAAGATAAACATTGCAGTCAGCGCAAATCTATAAGGTAGCCTTTGCCCGAAAGGTCTTAAGCATCTAATTGGTTTGCAATACCCAGAACGCCAATCGCTTCCGTTAAGGAATTTGGATGTGCTACTGGCATGTGCACAGACTCTACCACGAATTGGACTTAAAAAACACCTTGCAAAAGTCAATTATTTGCATTGTCGTTACTTCCAAAACTGGGCCATAGTTTCATTCACTAGCATTTTAGTGATGTTGTAATAGAACATACACGCTTACTGTCTCTTGTCTAATCACCATCATTAGCGAATATCACAATCGCTACTTTAAAAACCTATCTTCCTTTGAATAACGTGAGAATTTTTGAGCTCACTAGAGATAGCAACACTTTATTGCAGTTGTCCTTAAATGTTTAAGCCTCAATACCCTAATAAGGTCGAACAAAACTTTCGAGAATACACGAAACAGTTGAAAATGTTGGGCCCAATTTGCAGCAGCGCAGCTAAGAATTTTGTTCGGGAGGGGCTGGTCAATGATGTCGTCAGTCACTGACGTCTTTCGAACAGTTGAAAATTGATGCAAAACACCAGTAAAAATCTAAGCAAGTTTGTTTCTAAGGGGGCCATGGCCTCTTCGGCCTCATTGTGGCTGCGCCACTGCCAAGTTGGGCATGTTTATCTCACTTATGGTTTCACCTTAGGAAAGTATTTGTTTTGCGGTGGCGTTTTTTGACCCTGACGATCGCCTCATTATGATGTTTCACTGTGCAAAACATTTCTTATTCTGAAATTAAATACTCAATACTCCCAAAATCTAATCTCAAAACCCATAGGGGATATTGAGGCAAACGTTAAGAACCCCTGGATTATAGAAACGTCTGAAAGATTACTTGAATGGCAAATTTTCACCGTGAGAAACCTTCATTGAATGATTATGTCTAGCATGTGGCACACATTACATTTTGCTTACATATCTAATTTGCATCATTTGCGTTCTGGCCTCGTCTTGACGGCTTATTGCGGGAAATTGACGTTATACGGAAGCCAGGTGCGAATGTGCGAGTGACTCAAGAGTAAATAAATGTGTTTTGCTCCATATGCTAAGAACCAAACAAAGACGGGCCCTCCGGACTTAACTGCATTGGCTCCGCAATGATACAACTAAGTCTGGGTGCGAATAACAATCCCAACTGAGCGAATCAAAATCACATGCAGCATACACCTTCCCTTGCTTTCAAAATCAGTCTTCCAATACTTTTTACTTTGCAACTTCTTCCGAGTGACACACATCCTGCGTGCAGTTTGCCCTTCACTTTCATTAATTACTCTGTTACTAATACTCTGTACTTTTGACATTTACTTAGGGCTGCACACCTCTTAACCTGACACGAACCGTTCCTTCACAGTTTGGCCTGGCTTAAGTGGTAGCTACACATCTTAATCCGCCCAAAAACATGTTCTCACGCAAATTGGCCCCACACCACGCATCGCAAAGAAACCAACAAGGGCCTTTACTACTTGATATTCACTAGATCAGATTTCTGCCGACTTGCTGTGAGTGTGAATACTGACATTGATTCGCTGTTAAATTATAACATTACCATCATTGCATTGTCCTGTAATGTGTTGGGAATGTATCACTGTTTTCAGTGTAATAAAAATAAGAGTGTACTTTTCGATGCTCTACTTCTGGTCTGACATTGCATAGTAACGCTCAGCGAACAAGCCCCACAAACCTTGGACCAAAATTTGTGATAAAAATAGAAAGAGTAGTAATCAGTGCTGCCACTGCTAGAGTTTTTTCACTATATCTGTTGTTTTTTTTCTGTTTTATCTGGGGTTCTGGGGTTTTTATTGAAAATCTGGGGTATTTTAACTCTGGTCGAATTTTTGTAAATGTATGTCGTATTTCTGTATTTTCCATTCAAGAATACGGTAGTTTCACAGACGTAAAATATGTGCAGAGTCAGTAGCCAGTGCAGATGTGAGTAGTAGGGCTAGGCTTAACCAAATTGTTTGAAATATAATGGTTTACAGATTAAGCACTAA
>JGI24158J21664_10008587_pt1 | contig 13600 bp, 5 predicted proteins | sample Ectturendosymbi3_FD_21664 | JGI IMG/M metagenome (IMG submission 21664) | reverse complement strand
AGTATAAAAAAGTTGCTCTGTTACACAACAACTGATTGCACCTTGCTATTTTGGAAAAAATATTGTAGCCTGGGCTTAGGAGAGGATGCTTAACACAAAAATTACATAACTGAAGAAGTTTTTGTTTGATTTGCTTGAATTTTTCAGGCCTAATGTGTGCAGGCATGTAGAATATTTGTGGAAAATTTCATTGGAAAATACCAAGTGCAATGCATGTTATGTAGAATGGAGTGGTCACAAGTGTAAACTGCCACCAAACCATCAGATTGTTTCTGGATATAGTAAAAACCACCAAAGTTTTTATCCTACTTATAATATTTTAAAATTTATTTCATGTCACAAAAGTAAAGAATCTATTTTTATTGCAGTTGGGATTTTTGATGTGTTTTGGTCATCATGGAGAACAGTGTTTTCTTAAAGAGTATTCCATTGGTGTTTGGAGACCATGGAACAAAGTTGCTCAAGGTAATGCTATATAAGCTGTTGAAGACACAGATTGTAGTGTTAATTCTTGGTTTGCGCTTTTGATAAAAATTTTTTTAGAGCATTTAAGGATTTGCAATAAGCCGTATGGCAGAAAAATTTATTTGTGACTGTTAGAAAGATTAGTTTTTCTCTGTGATCAGTGTCAGCTGAGGTTATCTGAAAATCATTCATCCTGATTCAGTGGTGCATCTAGCCTGGAAAAAAGGAGTCTGTCGCTGAAGGGCAGCTGCTGATATCACTTTTCAGCATAAAACCACATTTTCTCTTAAGACTAGAAATCAACTGATGAATTTTGCGATGTTGCCGATGCTGTTATTTTTTAGCTACAGACACTTTGGTCATTTCTTGCTGAGACATTTTAGTCACTGAAACATTGTGGTGATTTGTCTCACAGTTTTATTAAAACTCACAGTAGTAGTGTTCATTAGCCCATGTATTCAATCATTATGACCCAAATGACTTAATTTTTTTCGGTCATTTCAAAAATATTACGGTCTATGACTGAAAAATGACCGAATAACAAAGCCAGTGCTGATGTATCATATTGGCAAAATTCAGCCGATATACAACATATTAGAAATATTTGCTCATAAAAGCCAATATGCTATTTTTCTGCAAAGATTGTTCGAAACCCAGTTGCTACTTTGTCTCTGATTAATTAATGCAAATTCTCTGTCCTATTCCATATGATGTGCAGCCATCCAAATACATCAAGCAGTGTGCAATATTCGGACCACTCTGCAATCGTCCCAATAAACCGCTCTTTGGGGTAACATTTGTTTTCAGGTTTTTGTGCGGCAAGCAGATGGCTGCCTGCCAACAAATCAGGGTAGCCTGCATGCCGTGGTGATTGACTATCTTAGTGATCCAGTTTTGTGCAGAATTACATGTTTATGTTGCTTCATCGCACTGAAGTATTGTCTTTCATCTGTGGTTTGAGTGTTGAAAAATATCATCATCGGTTATCAGCAATGAAAAATAAAAACATTGGTATTGGCCCAAAAAAGCCTTATAGATCAAGCTCTACCTAAAACCCAATCAACTTGGCCTGTAGGGCTAGCAGTCCAGCGCAACTAACTATCTAGCATAGATAGTGATGATATCGATCTGATTGTCAAAACACTTTGGAAAGATTTCCTAGTTATATTGCTTTTGGTCACAGTGCATTTATTACATCATAGTCACTGTTTATACCTACGAACATGGTGCTGGAAAGGTACTTAGCTTGTCGAACATTCAGCAAATGTCAGCCATACAGCAGTGAGAGCTGTTTATCCATACGTACATACACTATGCACGTATAAAATTGATGCTGACAATCAGCTGCACAACTGCATCAGTGGAGCGCTGTCTATTGAGATGATGGTGTTATAAATATACTTGCAAAATCATTGCAGAGAAGAACAATTGAGTTGCAATTGCTCTGATGATTTTACAACGTAATGTAAAAGTGGATTACTCAGTCAATATAGAAACAACATCTTCAACTGTTCAATTCTAAGAAGGCTATTTTTGAAATACAACGCTTGACTGATTTTTTGTTCAGATAATGCGACCACAATTTCTGAGGCTACTCTTGTGCTTTTCAACATGAGGAATTCCTTGTAAAAACATAGCTTTACTGGAAACGAACCCGCATTACTTGGCGTGATCTGGAGAAAGGCCTAAATCAAGGTGTATCAAGACTCAGATTATAGCTTAGCAAATAATAGGCTCCTGCTTAGTTTGTGGTGTGCCTTCTTGATGTTTATTGTGTCCGAAGGTGGCAATTTCTCAATCAACTGTAAAAAGGCAACAGCATCTCCCATCAGCATTGCGAAAGTTTTAACACTTGACTGCATGCAGGAATTTTGAGCCTTGGTAACATTATGAGAGAGGGTTTGTCTTGTGATCACTGAAACTTTCACAGAACACTCCTGTCTGACCGTCGGTTGTCATGGCCGACACTCGCGGAGGCCAAGTCCAGGTTGGTGCTGACGTTCCATCGGTGAGGAAAGGAACTGCTACCCCGTTTGGGTTGTGCAGAAGCTCAAGGTTGTTGGCTGCTGCCCAGGAGGACAGGCTCTCACTGTCAGGAGATGTTGTACCACAGTTGACTTGCCAGCAGTTGAAGTTGCCAGCATACAGACTGGGGTGTGGGAATGCCTGGATGGCCACTGGTATGGCTCACAAGGGTGGATGTTGGTAGATGTCTTTTATTTATACATTTCTTGAGAAAAACCGCATTTGACATTTGTTGACTATTTCAAAATTCAACATCGAAACGACTTTTTATTGAAATAAATTTATTCCGGCTCATTGTTTCAGACACAATTTTGGCTCCAAGATCTTCTCGATTTGACGAGCAATTTCTCTGCTTTGGGAAGGAATGGTATCCTATAAGGTGAATTCCCAAACATTGCCATCTCTTTTTCAGAAACATCCCATCCAGGCTTGCTCTTGTCATGTTTTGCACACAAATTTATTTGCTCTGTGATGTATCGAAGGATATCTTGGGTCAATATTTTGAGCCAAATTTCAAAGCAAGGTCTGAGCGATTCAGGATGCTTATCTGTTAAGTTCTTTCTCTGCTTTTGAAAACGATATCGTTGCTAAAAAATTATTTTTTCTCCATTTTGGAAAATTTATTTTTCTACACTTTTCCAATCGTGAATGTTGATTGTCATCATCGGATTCTGGACGAATGTCCTATTCCAGTTCTTTTTCCTGCAGGCTCAAAGGCCACTTGGAAATACTCTGATATATTTTTAGTATCACTCTTCATTTTGCCCAGCTTGATCTCCAGCAGCAGGTGGCAAAATGATGTTTCTAGGATTTCTCATAATTCGCAATAGCTTTAACCACAGTTGTATTGTGAGTGGAACACCTGGACGTTCCATAAAATTGTTTTGAATCCATAACAGTTTCCAGTGTGCTAAAGTCAATTGTTCAGCTCTGACAAAAGTAATTCATGTTCCTGCATTGAGATATATCAACCTGAAGGCCTGAAAGTAATGCTTGAGGAAAGGTGATCCTCGTAGCTATGAACAGGGAACACAAAAAGGCATTGCAAGTTTCATCTGCATAATATGTCCAGCTATGTGCAGAACATTTATCATAGCCTGTTCTACATGCTCACTATTTGAAAGCAGAAACTCACTCATTGTAGTTAAATCTTCAACTTCAAGAGCACTATTGTGCAATGGGTGTGCTTTTAGATGACAATAACTTGCTAAAATGTTACAGCATTGCCATCTCCATTCAAAATAAATTATGACCACAAAAAGAACATTTCTGGCACATTTCTCTCTTGTGAAAATGTTATCTAGCTTTAGTCAGCCTGCTGAGGAAACACAATGTCTCTCATTTAGTGCTACCATAAAGCAGCATCCATTATCAAAGTTACATCAGGTCCCCAAGGAGTGGTTTTCCTGTCCCTTACGACACTTTCGTGCTGTGTATCTTTCAGAGAAGAGCTGTTGGTGACTTCATGTCTCGCCCTTTACCAAACTGATAAATAGATTTCCGAGAGATAGAAAGTTTGTAGGGTGAAAGAGTATTTCTACTTGTATATGTTCTGGTGCAGAATTGGAAAAAGCGATCTGTTTGTTTATTAACATTTTCGCAGCTGGGTTAAATCAAGCGGTTCACACAAAAACAGCTGGACCGCACATGGCTTTGCGCAGGAATTTCTTTGGTCCGGTAAGCGCTACAGACCCGGTAAAAGTCTCAAAAGACGCGGCAAGTCTTGTAGTTTGCACTCAAAAAACTTTTTTTGGTTGGAGGGTGTGACTTTTTTGTGAGTGACGTCATAAGTGGAGGTCTTTTAGGCCACCTTGGCCCACTTCACCTGGCCCTGGGCCCAAACTGTCAGATGGTAGTATTTTGCTGAAGTTTTCATTGGAAACTAGGTTACAATCCCAGCCTTTTGATACTTTGGATGACCTGCTGGGGTTTCTGGTTGAAAAGTTATGATNTAAAGTAATAAAAATATTTGACTAATTAGTAAATTAGATAATTAATTAATTTGTTTATTTTAGATCATAACTTTTGCACCAGAAACACTAGAAAGTTGATAAAAGGTTCAAAAGACTCGGACTTGAGCCTAGTTTCCAATGAAAACTTAGCGAAATACTTTGGCCTAGCGGTTGGGCCCTAGGCCAGGTAACATGAGCCGAAATGGCCCAAAAACTACTTAACTTATGACGTCAGTCACAAAGAATCCGCACCCCCAACCAAAGTAGTTTTTTCGAGTACAGTCTAAAAGACTGGCTGATCCGTTTGAGGCATTGAACAGCTCTTTAGCACAATCGGTGGAGGAGCTGTGGCGTTGGTAAGGCAACTGATAACTGCTTGTTTTGGCCGATTTCAAAGTACGAATATATCGTACCCCGGCTCTCAAAGTGTTAAGATGTTACATAACCGAAAATGAATCAGAAAATTCATTTTCTTGCGCATTCAGAACAATCTCACCGACTTGAGTGGCACAGAATTGGAAAATGTGCATGAATAATGAAAAAACAATAGGAAAAGAGTTATAATATGCTGAAACTGCAAATAAGCTTTCAAGATGAATTGCAAATATAAAAAATTATCTTTTACCACCCCAAGTGAATTCTATTCTTTTTGTCACCACCCATTCCTGAGGATATAATTACACTCATTAATGGATTAGACTCTAAAAAGTCATGTGGACACGAGGATGTTACTTGCGTGCATTGAAATTGTCAAAATATTTGTTGGCACCTCTTCCATCAAATGTTGTAGACAAAAGCATATGTGACAGTGTCTTTCCGGACGCTCTAAAAATTTCCAAAGTACTACCAATTTTTAAGTCTGGAGATAGTGAAATCCCCACTAATTACAGACCAGTATTAGTTCTAACAAAGTTTTAAAAAATTTTTGAAAAATTACTGTATGTAAGACTGAACGACCGAAAACAACTTGTTGAGTCAAAAACAATGTGGTTTTCAAAACAATGATTTCACATCCCTGGGTATTACAGACTTGAAAAAAAAACCCTGAAACCTCGATAAAAAACTTAATACAATGTGCGGTTTTCTTAGATCTAAAAAGATTTAACTCACAGAATCACTCCATTTTGCTACAAAACTTGATTATGGCATCAGAGGAAATGTACTTAAACTAATACAGTTTTATCTCTACAACAGAAAGCAGTACGTTCAGGGGTGCAATAGTAAATCATCTTCAAATTCAATTATCGCTGTGGTCTCCCAGAGCTTCATTTTATAGGCCCATTGTTTCTTCAATATTGATAAATGACTTAACCAATTCAAATTTTGTGAAAACTACACTTTTAGCTGATGATACAGTTTTTGTTCAGAGCGACAACCATATGAGAAAATTACAAAACTCAGTTAATCAGTAAATTACAAATGTAATGGATTGGCTAACTGCAAACAAACTTCACTAAATATTTCCAAAACAAAATATATGTTGATCACAAACAAACGTGTAAGCACAGAATCCTTTGTAAAAAGTGTAAACAGTAATATTATTGAGAATTTTGACTTACACAGTGGCACATCAAACCTCAAAAAAGGGGTCTGTAGCTGAAGGGCAGCTTTTGCTCACTTTTTGGTGTAAAACCACATTTTCTCTTAACACCTTGGCTGCCGGTACGGTTTAGGCTCAAAACTAGCAGTTCACACATGTCTTTGCACAGGAATATCTCCACTACCAATTGTGCTAGAAAGCTGTTCAAACTCTCAAAAGACTCGGCAAGTCTTGTACTTCGCAATTAAAAAAATTATTTGGTTTTGAGTTTCGAGTTTTTTGTGAATGACATCATAAGTGGAGCAGTTTAGGTCTTCTTGGCCCACTTCGTCTGACTCTGTGCCCAAACCACTAGATGAGGATTTCGCTCAAATTTTTTTTAGAAACTAGGCTAAAACCTGAGTCTTTTGATACTTTGGATGACTTACTGCGGTGTCGGGTTCAAAAGTTATGACCTGAAAACAAAATTAAAAATTAACACCTTGAGTGCCGGGGTGCGATATATTCGTACCTGGAAATCAGCCAAAACCAGCAGTTGTCAGTTGCTTTACCAACACCATAGCTCCTCTGCCGATTACGCTAGAGAGCTATTCAAACCCTCAAAAGATTTGGAAAGTCTTCTACTCTGCACTTAAAAAATATTTTGGTTGGGGTTTGTGGATTTTTTGTGAGTGACATCATAAGTGAAGTAGTTTTTGGGCCATTTTGACTCTCATGTTACCTGGCCTGAGACCCAACCGCTAAGCCAAAGTATTTTGCTGAAGTTTTCATTGGATACCAGGTTCGAGTTGGAGTCTTTTGAGCCTGTGATCGACTTTCTAGCGTTTCTGGTTCAAAAGTTATGATCTGAAACAGCCATGTCCAACCCAAATGGCTTAATGAGCCAAAAAGTATGTCAATATCTTAACCAGGGCCGCTAGCACCTTGCATGTGGGAGTGAAGATGTTACACAATACAATGATGAATTTGGAGAAAGTTTTATTACAAGCATTGTTTCCTTAGGAGATGCCCAGCACAAAACCATTGGCAAAGTCTGCAATTTTGTTTGTTTATAGGCTCTTCATCAACAGCAGCAAAATTCCCAATTGTGTGATGTTTCTTTGGTGGTGGAAAACATTTCATTTCCTGCCCACAAGGCTGTATTAGCCGCTCACAGTGCTTACTTTCAAGCACTTTTTGAAGGTGGAAAGCAGTCAGATGAAGCTGGATCAAAAGTATGAGTTGTGAAAATTTGTGTGATGCAAAAAGTTCATTTGACATAGTATTTTCCAAAAAGTTCATTTGACATAGTAAATAAATATATGTATGTTGCACTAAAGCCAATCTAATTGCTTCTTTGTTGTATTCATCACAAAATTTTTGTGTAGATTTTTTGCAAAGCTTCCCATTAGCACATTTGGAGCCGGTACGGTTCGCATGAACCACGTTTCCAGTGTTACTTAGCAACTCATAACTTGCCAGTTAATTGTGCCAGAAAGCTGCTGAAACCCTCAAAAGATGCAGTGAGTCTTCTTTTTTGGATTTTTTTTAATTAGAAGGTTTTTGACGTAGGGTGTTTTGTGGGTGACATTGTAAGTGGGGTAGGCTCAGACCATTTTAGCCCAAGTTACCTGGCCCTGGGTGCCAACCACCAGGGGGAATTTTTTGACTCAAGCTTTTATTGAAAACTAGGTTTGGGAACTAGAAGACTTGCCTCATCCTCTGAGGGTGTCAACAGCTCTCCAACTCGATCACCTGGTGAGTTATGGAGTTGTAAAGTGGAAAGTGGTGCAAAAATAGTGCTTAATGCGGGATCTCAAAGTACGAGTATATCGTACATCAGCTCCCAAGGTGTTAAGTTTAGTAACATTTTCTAAAAAATCTAATGTCTGCATTGTAAGACAGGCTCAGAACTTCTAAGGTTCACTTTCATAGTGACCTACTCTTCTTGAAGTGTGCACGACATGTCAGTTAATCGGAGGCATATTGTGTGCTTCTATTACAAGTAGCTATAGTTTTGAGCAGGTTTTACTAGTACTGTATTGGTCATTATGACACTGTTGCTGCAAATGTGTTTTGTGACAGTAATTCACTGCTGACAAAAATCAGCTATTTACATACTATCCATTATGTATTGCCCCAGAAATTGTAAGTTCACGGCAAACATAAATGTGAAAAATTGTTCAAAACATCAAAAGCTTCGGCACGTCTTCACATCTGCAATGAAAAAAAATCTTTGGTTTTGTTTTTTTGTTAGTGATGTCATAAGTAAGGTATGTTTTTGGCCATGTTAGGCTGCTGGCACCTGACCTGGGCCCAACTGCCTGATGCAAGTATTTTGCTGAAGTTTTTATTGGAAACTAGGCTAGAATCTGCATCTTTTGAGGCCTTGATTGTCTTTCTAACGTTTCTGCTTAAAAACTTATGATTTCAAATAAACAAACAAAGCAATTAATTCCATAATTAGATAATAACTTTGTTTGTTCATGTTTTTGCATGAAATTTGTCCAAATCAAAGCAGTTGGGAGGCTACAATTTTTCATGAAAAAAATCTCACGAAGACGCAGCTCCATTGAGACCATTGTTAGGTCTGGTTTTTATATGCATCATGACTTGCAATGAATATAGCACAATTGGAAAGGATGTTATATTTCAAATTTCAGGAATATTTAAAGCACCAGTAGATTGCATAAGGGAAGGGTATCTCTCTACAGAACATTGGCATGCCGATGTTTGATCTGCGACAAGCGCTAACTGACTAGTATGCTCACATGCTTCCCAGACAACGGTACTGTGAATTTTTGAGCTTTGGCAACTTTTCTGAGGCTGACCTGTGAACGTGCAAAATTTTGTGAACATGTGGTATGTAGCCTAAAATGTTTTGGAAAGGATTTGGTGTGTTGGCAATTGATTAGTGTAAAGGCAACAGAACGTTTGCCAGGTTTCCCGTTTTAGCCTAAAGTTAGAAAACGCCTAGCAGTATCTGCCTTCTGGGATTTGAATTTATCACCAAAACCACACGATAACAGTGGATATCACCTTGTGGAAACCACGGAAGTGTTAAATTAGGTGGTGTTTAACCACTTAGAATGATCTATAGAATTTGAATTACTCCAGAGAAACCTTGGTGGCAGGAACAACCAAAACATTCATGTCAACTGAAAATGAAATGTTTACCCTGGACTTTGTCATGGTCTTGTTGGTGTTAGTTCTATCAGTGAAATGCAAATCTTCAGGTGTAGAGTTGCAAATGACTTGCCATTGTTGCAGCAATCACTGCAAATGCAACTTACAGTACAGTGTAAATGGATGTGGTGCCTGTGAATCAACTGTGAGAGCCTACCATCGTAAAAAGTAAGCATAACGACACTTTCTTTTTTGCACCATTGAATATTTAAAGGCACACTGGTTAACATCACTGCCCCATCCTTCTTGAAGCCTAACAGTCCAAAAAATGAATACGTCTTACTGCTGTTTACATGAAAATCAAATTTTAAACATGATATTTGGTGCTGCAGCAAGGGTGAAAACCACACTGAAAACCTTTCAGATTCTGCTTGTTAATTCATAGTATCTTTTATCAAAGCATTTATCATTTGCTCTTGGAAAAGCTAAGAAGGGATATGTCAATGATGATATTACTTCTTTTATGTCTTTTTCAATGTTATTATGATCAATGCAGTTTACCAGAACATTGCTGTCTTTTCAGATCTCTGCTCTGTTCTGGCTAACCAAATATTTGTTGTTTATTCAAGGTCTTTCATCCTTCGCATTCAGGTTTCACCATGACCTATAAACATGTCAATAATCTAATGATTTTACTGTTGAAGTAAGTTCAACACCAGTGGTGTTTTCTTGGCGAAGCACGTATATTGCGTTCCATAATTTAGCCATGACATTTTTCAAAACAACTTTAAATTAATCTTTTCGTCTGCTGAAAATATGGTTTGCACTGCTGACTGGGACACCTTTTGATTGTGGATTCAGGGGTTCTTAACCTGGGGTCCATGAACCCCTTGAATGTATTTTAGGGGATCCATATACCAAAGTCCAATGAAGAAAATTTTCTAGTCTCTATCTGCCCATTTCCATCCCCCTATTAAGTTAAATCACACCATAACTGTTGTCTGACATGTATATCTAAGCCTAACTGGTAATTCTAGCACCAGTACTACCTTCATGATGTAATAGTCCACACTGTCCATGAAATTTTCTACTATCACTTTGCATGTGCATTGATGTGAATAGAAGACTTGTATATTTCATTCATGTGTAGGCCTGATTATCGATCCCACCGCCTTCTTGCACTCCAATCGCAAAGCATGGAGCACCATCGATAAACTTATTGGCAAGTCGAGACACTCCTCAAATCTATCCTCTGTTTCAGCAAACTCAATTGCCTCACAACTCATGAAGAACAGGTCACATAAGATGGGGGACCGTAAGCCAACAAGGTTCATCAACAAGGAGGGGTCCAACCTATGGAAGGTCCCAACACTGAGGGCGATAGCATCCTTCACACCAGAGGAGCTTGCTTATGCCCTCAACCACCTGGAGCCAGGAAAATCTCCTGGTTTGGATTATATTTTCACAAAGTTAATACTCCATGCCGGACCAGCTCTCAAATCCTGGTTATGTGATTTTTTCATCTCCTGCATGTGCCAACTCAAAATCTCCAGGATCTGGAGAAGAGCACTAGTAGCGGTCCATCAGCCCAAAAATCCATGGGGGGGACACAAAGAGCCTTTGCCCTATATCCCTACTGTGTGTCTTCAAGATCGAGAGTCTCATCTATGCTTGTGTCAAACCAGGCAGGCTTTCAACACAGGAGGTTGACTGTAGATCAGGTCACCTTACTGATGCAAGACATCAAGGATAGCTTCTTCTAAACAGCTCCCCTGAAATCTAGTGCAGCCTAGCAGTAGATTGAAAGAACTACTCAAATGAAAATGTGCAGGCTGTTTATTGTTTTGTTCATTGTTTAGAGGAAGGGTTTCCAATCTTTCCATGACCATGAACCCCTTCAGCATTTCGACAGATGAGCATGTACCCCTAAAATTAGCTATAACAGAAACGCTGAGTAAAATAACAAAAACCCACTGCATTTTTAATACAACTTCTAGATTTTTGGGACTATAAAGGCAAACTCCGTTTCTATGTCTCAAGTTAATTTGTTGTGTCTGTATGAAACAAAACTACAAATAAGATGTTTGAAATGAGCCTGGATAACAGACATCTGAGATCCTATATAAATATGTTTTTCCCTTCTGCACCTAACCTTTAATGTATCTGTTGAAATAGGCAAATGTACCCAAGATTGGGAACCCCTGGTTTAGAGTATTTGGTTATTCACAAAAATAAATAAATGACTTGGGGCTGTGTGAGATCGAAAAGTTTGAGAAACACTGTTGTAGATAAATCCTTGCTTAAAGTCTCCTTTTGGCTACAGTTGCAGCTCCTTATGGGAGATGTCAACACAGAACAGAAAGGATGCCAAGTCTGTCAGTGCAACAGGCAAGCAGCCCATAGAGATCACTTGCCGTGCTCGCTCTTCACTTCCACTAGTAACCATATCAACTGTTCACCATTAGTGTCAGTAGAGATTACCTGCCATGCTCACTCAATAATTTCTTGTTTGCACAACATGTAGGACGTCCTCGTAGGTGCTATGCTTAATGCACGTCCCATTCATACTGGCAGTGGCACACCAACCAAGTGTCTTCAACACAATCAAATGTTGTGAAGGTTCAATGATCCATTTGTTGATTTGTTTGATATGTTTTCTCATTAAGCGTGTTTAAATATTGTTTGTTGTTTTTCTTTGAAAGGAGTTCAAATACAAAAAAGGCAAATGTTGCTTTTCTTTAACAGGCATGCAATGTATCTACCATCCATTTGTCATCAATCACTTCCAAAACATTTATACCCATTCTGCATTTTCTGTATACATCAAGGCTTCATGTATTCTGTGAGAATATTTATGATTTGATGAGAACAGCCAGAAAACTCCAAATTTCAACGATTGTTGAGGTAAAAGTTTTGCTTGTGTGGTGTAATGTTTTAGTGTACAACTCCAACTTCAACTCTGTACTATTAACTGGACAAGCAGCAAAGTGACTGTAGTTTCAAACAATGATATTTACCAAACATATATTCTAGTTGCACTTAAGTCACACACACTTTTAGAGTTTCTCACCTGCATTATATCTTGTAATAGAATGTTGCTTCCCGATCAACAACTAACTACATAATCACTGAGTCCTTATAAAATACAGATATTTGGTAAATATGGTCATTGTCATGCTGGGCCCATGCTACATCCCAGCTGCCATGTTACCAGGTGGTTTTTTTACACGCAGCAGGTGTTACCAGGTGTATCACTTATGTTATTGTAGCTTTTCAGCTGTACCTGTGTTATGACTTTTGTAAACATCTATTGCCAGTTGATTTCTAGTTAGTGAATGTGTTGTGGGTGATTAAATGCGTAATGACAGTTGCATCTGTCATCAGGTTTGCAATTTAAATTATTTGATTGGCAACTATTTAGGTCAGTGACTCTGACGCAGTACCACTCCATTACTAAGTTTACATTATAATGTCTTGGAAAAGGTACAGTAATGTAATTTGATGATTGTGCTTTGTTGTTTCATCTAGTTCGGACAGGTATTGTCTAATTTTTAGTTTTAATCCTTTTTGATTAAATTTGTATCACAGCTGTGTGTGGCAGGCTGAAAATGGTGTAACATTGGTCTAGTTGTTGGCCTGTTTCTTTCAGTCGTTAATACGTTCCATTCCAGGGTACGAGTATAATCGTACTTTCTGCCAACGGTTGCCTACCGGTGTACGAGTATAGTCATACTTCCAATCCCATGCCAGCAGTCACCTCCCGGAGCGCGAACTCCTCCTTGCACAGTGGGGTGTCAGAGATTGCCTCCAGCGAACGCGAACTCGCGTTTGGCAGAGCTGGATGCCAGAGGTTGCTCAAAAGCAAACCTCAAATCACAAACATAACTTTCATCATTTGGTATTCATAGCCAAAGTGGCCAATAAAAGTAACCTTGGCCACCAAGAAAAAACAAAAACTTTCGCTATTGGTATCCATGGCCAAAAATGATCAAGAAAACACAAAAAAATTCACTATTGGTATCCTTGGCCAAAAAGGCTCAAAAATCAAAAACTTTCACCGTTGGTAACCTTGGCCAAAAATGACCAAGACCAATCAAAACTTTCACTGTGGGTATCCTTCGCCAAAAAAACTAAAAAGACAAAAACTTGCACCCTTGGTCAGTGGTGCATCTAACCTTGAAAAAAGGGATCTATCGCAGAAGGGCAGATTTTGATATTACTTTTCAGCATATAACAAGGTTTCTTAACACTTTGAGAGCCGGCCTACGATATATTCGTACTTCGATTTCGGCCTAAAAAACAGCAGTTTTCGGTTTCCTTACCAACGCCCTAGCTCCTCCGCCGATTGCGCTAGAGAGCTGTTCAAGGGCTCAAACGGATCGGCCAGTCTAGTAGATTGCACTTAAAAAAATTTTTTTTGGTTACGGGGTGCGGATTTTTTGTGACTGACGTCATAAGTGAAGTAGTTTTAGGGTCATTTTGGCTCATGTTACCTGGCCTAGGGCCCAACCGC
>JGI24158J21664_10008586_pt1 | contig 13601 bp, 11 predicted proteins | sample Ectturendosymbi3_FD_21664 | JGI IMG/M metagenome (IMG submission 21664) | reverse complement strand
CGGCAAAATTGGCATGACAACTTTTTGGGCAAGTTTGGGAAAGTTTGAGCAAAAATCCTTTGCACCCCCAAAAATTCGCTTGCTCCTACACCTATGCCCTCATTTGCCAAAGATTCTCATGGAGTGTGGAACTTAGCTGATGAAATTAAGAAAGCTTAAATTTGAATAAGTCTGAATAATTTCCTCAACTCTTCAATTATCTCTGCTTGCAAAACAGGCGACTACATTTTGCCGACCCCTGGAACGTGCCGCCCCTGGCTATAGCCAGTGGGTTCCTATGCCACTGCCTCGAGGTTATGATCGGTCATAACTTGATGCAACCAAAACCAGGGCGCAGGGGCGTAACGAAGTTCGATGGCGCCCGGGGGGAGAAGCAAGTTTGGCACTCCATGTTGGAATCTGAGGTCTTTCGGAAGAAAATGTGCTGTTGAAGAAAGTACTTGCGACATTCTTGGGACTTTTCGGGCACCCCGCAGTGATTCGGCGCCCGGAGAATTGCGCCCTCCTTGCCCCCCCTCGTTACGCCTCTGGCCCGAGGAGCCCGTGTGCCGGAGTCGACACTAGGCTCTTAAAAACACCAAGAACACAGCTTGAAAAACAGGCAAAAATGTCACAGTGTTGATACCTGTCTTAATCACATTTCTACATCTTGAACACAAAAGTAACATGACTGAATATTCATTCTACAACTGCATTAGAATATACCGGAATGCAAAGACAAGACAAAGCATATATAGCAAGTTGTCTGTAAGAATGCCAATTGTGTTGCCAATGCAAAAATAAAATATAGCTGTTTAGCAGTGATGGAGTCCCGAGATTTGGTCTCGGCCAGACCCATTTTTGCGAGTCTCGGTCTCCTATATTTCAGGTCTCGGTCACAAGCCTGTTGTCTTGAGACTTTGACTGCAAGGATATGACTTAGCAAAATATCTGTAATTCAACGAGTTTTTTCTATTCTAGTTGCAGGTAAGAAACAATGAAAACAGGTCGAAAAAATGCCAGAAATTGAAAAAAATCAGCTTGGGAAGTGGTGACATTTTTTTGAAAAATTTCGGCAAGATCCACAAATTTTGAAGTCTCGAGTCCCGGTCTGGAAGTTTTAACGAGGTCTCGGTCGCGACTACATTACTGCTATTTAGTGTTGCCAATGCAAAAACACAGTTGAAATTGATACGTCAAATATTTCAATATTTCATTTTTCGTATTAAGATTCGACAAAATTTGACTATTTACAATGGTGTTAGGACGCTTGAAATCACAGCTAGTTTACGATGGTGTGGCACGAAATTTTTCGTACACACAAGCATGTAAATACAGTGCAGTCCCACTGTCCCACACATCATCTGGCAACATTGTTCGACAACACCAATGCAGTAAGCAACCCGGGCAGGGTGATCAGATTTCGCGGTTTGTTCTGGCAAACATTTACGAAATCCTGCCAAATTACAAAAAATATATTATAATAATATTGCCAAAATTCTGCAAATTTTTTTCATTAAACTATTTACTTTAACAATGGACCCAATACGAATTGTGTTACTTAGACAAAATTCTGAATTTAAAGGTTAAGGGGGGCAAGCCCCGCAGAAAAAAGTGGGTGGGCCGAGGCCCATGCGGCCCCCCAGTTCCGCCACCTATGTGCTCGCCCTTCGAACCGTTGCGTAATAGCTTATGTGGCCCTCTGACAAAGAAGTTTGAAGACCCCTGCTTTAGAACTACCCTAAACTATGATGAGTAGGTATGTAGCATCCATAGCTTTTGCAGCTGTGCAATCATGCTGTTTGCAGCGAGTATCATTCAGAATTGATACGAGGCCCGTAACTAGGGGGGGGGGCGCAGGGGAAAATTTTTCGCCCCCCCTGGAAAAATGTATTGGAAACAGTTTAGTTGACATAGTTTAAAAAATTTGGGCCCCTCTCAGAAAACTCTTTGCTCTACCTAGTGTCCTAATCTGGTTACGGGCTTGGATGATACTGTGACATTGCAGACTCAAGCGTGAAATTCACGGTACGTTATTGCAAAGTATGAATTTTTATTGGAAACCATTAGGCTTGCTAGCAAGATTTACTAGATTACTGGCAAAGTCCACGAGGAAACTTTACATTTACTAGCACCAGCATAACATGAAAGTGATTAACTAATTGGTAGCGACCTAGCATTCCTTTGCATGGCAGTACGTTTCAGGAGGGTATAAAAATGCAGCGTAAACAAATGGTGACTTTTCATGAAGCTTTCATCTGTGGAAACAAATTTTGTTTTCAGCACGGTAACCAGTCTTATTTTCTCCCAAGTTTTGCAGGTCAATTTGTGCTTTTCTTTGCGATTCATCACTGCTTATTATGAAGGCAAAAGATAAATCAGAAGTTTTCAGTTATTTTCAAAATGGCAAAGGTGAATTTCTTGCTAGAAGTCGTACTATTTTTTCGAACAAAGGGTTTTCAAAACACATCTTGTCACTTGTGTTAATGCAAATGTGTGCACNTTAGAAAGAACACATGAGAACATGCCCGCAACCAGAGGGGGGCAACTGTCCCCCCGAAATTTTCAAGAACGTATGTATTTGTCAGGCACAGCAATAAGTTACATCATTCCCCCCCCCGCCCGAAAATATCGGTTGGTTGCGGCTCTGCATGAGAGCGATGTGTTTTCCGCTCTTTGCATGGGCTGAGCTGTTAGCTGGAATCGCCAAGACTGCAACAGGCAAAGCATGCAACTAGTGCTCAACACCTGGTCGACTGGGACTGCATTGTATCTAAATTCTCGGACACAAAAGCAGTTTTCCAAACAGCCGTTTCCTTGATTCCGATCGCAAGAAATAACGAAAGGTCACTAGTCATTAACAGCAAAACCAGCGACTGCGTTTCCAGAATTTGTTTATATTTCCGTTATCGTGAGTTACGTTTTCGCTAGTAACTGCTATGAATCGTCAGAACCTGTGATTGTTTTTTCGCTGATTTTCTCATGGCAAGAGCGCTAATTGCATAAAACTACCAAATTGACTTATTCAAATAAGTTTGGTATATTCTCTTAGTTTTGTGTACTTGATATATTTCATCTTCCATTCAACTTGAGGCACACCAAGACAAATGAAATTAATAATTTGTAAAAACGAACAGAAGCCGGAGCTGGCGCCATGCTTTACAAAACGAGAGCTCCTGAGCCGGAGCTACACTCATGAAAACCAAGAGCTCCGGAGCTGGAACCATGTTCGTGAAAAGATGAGCTCCGGAACTGTGTCATTTTAACGACGGCTCCGCCCTGCTTACACGAATGTGTAGTACAGGTCCTACAACGCACAAACAGAATGTCCTCGTGGATGAAGACATTAGAAAGGTATCTGGAGCTTGCAAAGAACGTACCGTCTTTGTTCCAGCAAATTCCGGAATGCAATGGGGACATATCTAGTATGGCTGCCGGGTGCAACGCACAGGATATATCTGAAAGGGCTCAACCGGCAAGCGTTCTCAAAATAAAACAAAAATACACTGACGTTTCGGCCTGTCAACGACCGGCCTTCATCAGGGCGCGGAACAGGACTCAGCAGTATTCACCGTTTGTTCAAAACAAACGGAGCAAATAATCTCGCCTGTGTATTTGTTGATTTTGGCCAAAACGCCTGTGTATTTGTTGATTTTGAGACCGTTTTAGCCCTTTAAAATATCTACTGCAATGAAGACGTTCCTATGAACCACAACTCAGACTTCACATTACAGTGCATAAACGCTCTTATGTAAGAACTTAGGTCGCCCTTGTCAGGAAACAAAGAATATCTAAACTTACCAATGAAGGGTAAAACGCAATTTAGAAACGTTACTTTTTATCCGGCTACCGGACAGAATTACAACCGGGTATCGGATCGCAAAAGAACTGTCGGGTGATCGGTTAACCGATATCCGGATAATCCAACCCTAAATCCTGGATTACACCGAGCAAAACTTTCCACTGGAAAATATCTTGTTGCGTTTTTTAAAACCTAACGTTGCAATGGGAGACGCAACGAACCAGATGTCACCTGAAAAATAACGTCTTGACGGCCGGTCATCCTAATGACAATACGTTAAGAGTTTTGGTCTCCCACAAGTGTCATCACGAAGCATCAGATAAACCTTATAGGGGCAGAGCATGCATAGTTCAGCGACCACTCAAATTCGCATTAATGGGTCAGCTTATTAAACCTTGCAATTAGCACCTTCACAGCTTATCACATCTCTTTTCAGCCTATTTTGTGCTACACCGTATAATACGCTGTAGTAATGCGAAAACAGTATTGGCATGGAACATTGCTTGATTGATCACGGTGTTTAACGAGGATTGCCTAAAATGTGTTGGAGTGTCATGGGTTCGTAGTCTTCTGCTTTGTAGATAGCGTCAAGCCAGACTGAGGGCTGTGGTAATGATACTTTGCAGGCTCGCAACCAGAGGGGGGGGCAATCGGGCAATTGTCCCCCCCGAAATTTTCACAAGCATATGTATTTGTTAGGTGCAGCAACAAGTTACATCATTTTGCCTCCCCCGAAAATATCAGTTGGTTGCGGCGCTGATACTTTGTATTTGCTGTGCTTATTTCAGGCTGCAGTAGTTTTTCAGCACATTAAACTTGCAATGATAGCTACGCTTCGGTTGTATTCTGTGTCATTGCACACAAGGAACCACGCAACAACCGTGTCTTTTGTGGCATAGGCTTTATGGGCGGTTACAGACATGAAATTTTGAAATGACTTTTTCACACTTCAGCATATCGCAACACATCTCTAACTAAAACTACACACATACACAAATACACCGGACAAACACTCAATCGACGTGAGCTCTACGCTCACGTTTAAGACATGTTTTATCTGCCTGACTTTCGCAGTTTGCACTTCCATTGCACAGAAAATTTGTCGATACCGCGATGTCACTGCAGAGCATTGCGAGAAAACAGCTCAAAAATTAAAGAACGAAACACACACAGTGGCGAAAGGTCGAGGACAGGATCTGCGCTTTGCTAACATCCAGGTTTCACTCAGCGCAAGTGCTTGGCGAAGTAGACGTCATAACTTACACGTCAGCAGAATTAGCGTCGCCTGTTCCAGCGTGTTCGACGGCAAAGACCGAAGGTCGACGAGCGCAAAAATATTGCACTTCGGAAAAACAAGGGAAGCTGCCCGACAAAGGGTGACAAAGGTCGACTTCGCGTTTGACACGCATCGGCAGGGTAGCATGACCAAGAGGGTGGCTCTCGCAGCATCGGCACTGAAGAAAGCACGATGACGAAGGCAAGAAAATTACGAGACACATGAAACGCCCATTCATGCGTGTGATTTAGTCTGTTGAGAATATATTACCAAGCGAATAAGACGTACAAAAAAGTTTGAGAAAAGCGGAATTGTACTTCCAAGGTTTCCACTGCCACGCGTGCGTATTTGTCGTAAATGTATTCCTTACAAGACTGGTTTAACAGTTTTTTGAAGTATCGGGTCAGGTTTAAAAAGACATCCAGCCAGGAAAACAGAAGTGGTTGGTTATTTTTCTTTCATTTGTGAAATATACAATTTGCTCATGCCTGGTTTGACGATGAACTTAACATTGTGAACGAAATGAGGCCGTAAAAGAAACACAGCCATTACAACTTACACATAAATGAAAGTACTTTCAATGAAAGACAAATTTTTACATAAGCGAAATATTGGCTTGGCTCAAGTAAAACGATTTTCTGTGGGGAAATGCAAATTATTAAACTTCATGCTGAACACAAGAGCAAAACTAGTAATTTTTCTCATGAATTTTGAGAAGTATTGGAAATATGGCATTTTTGACTGGAGTTGGCCGTACAACTAGATATCAGCAACAGCCCCGCCATAGATGTGGAGCCCAGCGTAACTTGCTACGCAACATTTTCCCATGCAAACGTGCTTAAAAACAGAAAAGAAAAAGGGCGTTTCTAGTAAAAACATTGCCTAGCACATAAATTGACGCGACAGGCGGCTGCTTGGTCGGCAGGCATTTATCCAACATTACGTCTGTTAAATCTTGACGTAATTCTTCACAGCTGTGTTACTTCACCCGATAAAAGCAAACGGTATTCGCGGTGTAAACGAAGACAAAGGATCTGCGACAACTGGCATGTTTACAACACCGGGTGCTGCAGACAGTGGCACAAAATTGAACGTACTATGTAGTTGGGTCTTAATATTCAAATAAAGTAACTAGTGCAGCTTACTCTTAAAGTTGGGTCTCAGTAACACATATTTAAGTCCACATTCGCAATAAAAGGTAACCGATTAAAGATACCAATTGAAGCCATTAGGCAAAACGGTGTAGAAGAGACTGAAGCCAAATGAAAAACCATGCGCACTATTCCAGCATTAGNGACNTCAGGCAAGGTGCGGCAATGGTCGTTGCAGAGAATCTCGATTCGTTGTTGATAAGTGCACGAGCCAATGGGTGAAGGTGGGCTTCAGCAACAGGGAAAGCAATATACAGTATATGAAGTTGCTGAACGCGGCGAAGCGCCGTGTGCTTGCCGCAAGCACAATACTCATTTTCTGCACGGCACGCAAACACATGGAGGGCACGTCGAAAGGGCTTCTCGACAAACAAGTCACGGTCAAAAAAACTGCTCGGCCAAGCAACAACACGTAGTATAACCTTGACGTGGCGCTTGTTCGCATCTGCCCTGCAGTAGAAATCCGAGAGTCGCAACAGTTGCTCAGTTGGAGTCGTTGTCGTCATCGCCAGCCAAGGCCTCTGCAGCTTCGACAACAGTGAAACTTGGCGACCGTGGGCTGAAAACGATAGGTTCATAAAGTGAACTGCTTCACGAAAAGTTAATTGCAAAAACTGACCTGTCCGTGCTGTACAACATGCAGCCACTAAGTGCATCTACGCTGCACAGCTGGGCTGATGGCCACATTTTCATGCAGTGTCTACCGAGCTGCAGCTGTCAGCGAAACGCAATGGGTCTACGCAGTAAACAGATGTAATAGGACGCAAAAGGGCATATGTACGCAATGTTTAATAAGCGAAAGCTTGGTCTCCTGATGAATTTCCATTAGACCTACATGTTTGCACTATCTATCTTTACTTTTTTCGTGCGTAAGTGCTCTTACTGCAACTCGTATTGCAATGTGGTAGAGCTTGACAATTATCAGTCAGCTTTTTGCTTACTTTCGTATTTTGAGTAGGAAGTCCCAGGAATTTAAACAGAAGCGACGTGCCAGCCTCTACTTTTAACTTCTGGGTAAGAAACCATCCAAAAATTTATGGGTAGACAAAATCTTGGAAATTCAAGTACAATTTAAAAAATTTGAAAATTCTCTTATCAAAAAATATTTACAATTTTCGAACCATTTGACCAATTTTGCTCCGTGACCTCCATAGGAAAACCTCGAGACGCCCAATTAAAATGGACGGTAAAGGTATAGATTAAAGATCGAAAACAACAGCAAAGATTTGTCAATGATTAAACCTCACCAAGTTAGGTGAAGTGTAAAATACTGTAAGAAAGCCAACAGTAAACAAACCGAGCTTAACAACTAAATGTGCAGCCGTTTCAACAAAAATGTCCGAACATACTTGCTTACACACATTTACAACAAGCTTAAATTTATTCTTTTCGAAATGCGGCACATCCCTTGCCAACTCACCTATCGTATGAATCAATGGAATCTCTCGAATGTCCCACTGGGCTTAATCGTCCTGGCGAAATCGCTTCCATGATCTGCTCTTTGTAGTGGTTCTGCGAATAAAGGAAACTGTGACTTTGTTTTGTAAATGCAGTGGCTCTTTCACCACCAACCGCGACTGGTACGGTAAAAAAAAGTTTTAAAGGACTAAAAAGAAAAGGTGGAAAAAACATACAATCCCATGCTTTCACTACCACTACAGAACTAAATCTACCTTATTACAGGAGCTTATATGCGCAAACACAACGCTTGTAATGTATATGATAAAAACACGCATCTTGTATATCTACAGAAGTTAAACATAACGGCGTTATCCTGTACGAAACAAGTGACGTGAAATAAAAAAAGTTCAGCAGACACAAAAACGACACGCCACAATTTTGGCTAGACTGTTTCGGATGTGTTTGTACGGAAAAGCATTATTGAAACCACACATCTACGNGCGCAGTCACAATAGACCTTAATCAGTCCCATAATTCAAGGTGCGGTAAGTGTAAGACTGGCCAGAGACAGATGGACATATTTACCACAAGTAGNAAATCGTTTTTTCTGAGTACGCAGCAGTTTAAACAAACATGGAACAACAACTCTGAAATCCTTAAAAAATTGTGCTTGCCCTGCTAATCGCTATTATCTTTTTAAAAAATCAACGAAAACGGACTTCTGACTGACAAAACAAATTTCCTCTTCAGTGAGCATTTCACCCTTTCAGATGAAGCACAGCTGCAGACCGACAATTAATTGGCAACGTCTATAATTGGCACCTTTACAACAAGCGCCATTTGGAAAAGAAGCGAAGATCATATTAACTCAGTGACAGCGCGCCATTTACAAGCAACCCGGTATGCAACAACATTGCCTTTCTGCAGCAGCAGTTATTCACAACAGTTCACCAACTGCAGAAGGCTGCAATTCAGTGAGGGATTCAAATCTAAAACACGCATCGAACTTTGGCATCTACAAGATATATTCGTTTTTTTGATTGATTTGCTTTCAATTGATTTTCACATTAAAGGGATTTTGTTTTGAGCAAAACGATTAGAACTTTCTTCAGCGCAGAATTACAGTGCTCAGCTGGGCTTATTTTTTCGCTGAAACATTTCGGTCATTTGTCTCACAGTTGTATTAAAACTCGCCATAGCAGTGTTCATTAGCCTATATTTTCAGACATTCTGACCGAACTGACTTAATTTTGTTAGACCATTTCAAAACATTTTCGGCCTATGACGGAAAAATACCCAGGTGCTCAGACATTCGCTACTCCAGAGCGAAAAATCTCGTCATCAAACAACGCTTCTTATGCAGTTCATACTTAAAAACGCCTGCGAGACACTCAGGGTCCACACCAGCGAAACAACGGTTACGCACCCTTTCACAGGTAACGCTGCATCCGGACAATAACCCTGGTCGCCCTACACCAAAAAAACAAATACCACCGACAGTGATACACCACGGAACACGCCAAGGTACGAAGTCCAAAACTTCAGGTGATGATAGTTTGGACTTGATCGCCGCACCCTACAAAGGTCATTGTGCCCAAGTTTTGCAGATGTGCACTGTACATCACCATATCATTGGACTTTCTACCGTGTTCCGCTATCAAGTAGAAAATGTTTAATGCCGTATTTGAGAAGTAATGTTGCAATGTTGACAAAACAACGTTAATAGCAGTTTGTAACTTCACGAACGCAAGTGTGCTCAATTTAATTCTGTGTTCGACTTCGACAACAGACCAGGCTAACCGTGTTAAATGGTTTTTATAAAAACTTCGTTCCACTTATCATTGTTATAAATTTACAAATAAAATACAAAATGGTCACATAAATGAATTCTTTACTAATCAAACCGGCACGATGTTTTGTCCCAGTAACTCCACATTATCGAAAAAGCCACGATTTTTGGCAAATCGCTACACCTACAAACTAACAGCTTTCGTGCTTACCATTGCTCCATACATTTCAATGAAACTGCGAACAAATTCGTTGGATCTTTCCCTCCAACGATCAAGAATTTCATGTCTTCTGTCTTCGATTTTGCCCACGAACTCCTTGTACTTCTCACCCATGTCCTTCAATCGGTCTTTCACGTTGTCCATGGTATTCTGCACCGCCAGTCGCTTTTCCTGAATCGACGTCGTAAATTAAAAACAATTCAAACAAACGGCGGCAACCTGTTGTATTGCCAACATGCGACCATAAACGCACCTTAATGAAGCTGATGTTAAGATCTTTGGCAGAATAGCCCCTTGCCAAGTTTCTTCTGACGTACATATCGTAATCTTTCACAATCCGAGTGATGACATCAGATGTGGAAATTCCTTCCGTTCGTTGTGTGGCGCAGAACATGCCTGAAGTGACGTGGGAAGGTAAGACGAACAAGCCCCACCCCAGCAACTGTCCATCACACCAAAATGTTTTCAATCAAAAGTCAACTTTTCGACGTTGTTCTGATAACTCAAAATCGGTGCGAAATGCGTTGGTCTTCAGAAACCAGCAGTGCCTCAGAGACATGAGGGGTGAAGCACAAATACAGACATTACCTCTTTCCTTGATGTGCTTGTAGACATCATCTGACGTGCTCGAAGCGTAGGGAAGATCATCGTGGGCAACGAAGTCGATCTGGAATACATAGTAGCTCAACCACGACTGAAAACACCTCGGCAGGCATTTCATATGTCACTAAGGTTACGTCATTCCCAATACCTCCTCATGTAACATAGACCATGCCTTTATGTTGCCGCTCAAAACTTAAAGATTCAGATAATTATTTTGTAAAGATTCATTTTACAAACGATGTTCACAAGGCGATGTTATGAAAACAACCTCAACAACGTATTTAGCAAAGTTTCCAGTAATGTCAAAACCAACCACGTGCAACAGCTTAGTCATACGTTGACGAGCTACAACTTGCAGTCGGTTGTAAGTCTAGGGCCATAATCCAGTAACTTTTTCCTCTTCAAACCAAATAAACACCAACACTTCATGAGCGGCTAAGAACAGATATGCATGTATCTGGCGACCCCGTGCGTCAATTCATACGAAATCAATTCTTGTTGCTTGCAACGAATTTTTGACGCAACACATTACCGACTGTGTCGCGTGACACTATTTGTTCTTACATAAAATAACATGCATTTCTGAAAGTTAGTAACGTTTTTTCCATATTTGTGTCCAACAACTTTCTGATAAACAACATGTAAACTTTTCGCGATACACACAACTTCTTGAAAGAAGTAAAATCAACATGAAAACGACACATGAACTGAATATCTTCAAATAAAATATTCTAAAGAATCGCAACACGAAAAACAGTCACACCGGGAACAAACAATTTGCTGTGCAAGAAAAGTACAAGTTGTAGTGTTTTTGTTTGCCTGAAATTTAGACACTTCGCGATGACTACGATTTTCTGTCTGAACTAGTATCGATCAAAAACATCTGAATTTAGTTTAGACATTTTTACAAATGAAGTTGTAGATAAGAGGTACACATTCTTTTCTCTATTGCCGGCTGCATTACGTTTGATTTTATGAATCATGGCCGCCGCTAATTTCAAGATTTATATTTTTTTGCATTGCTTCTATTCTGTTTCAACACACAAGAGTCTAGCCTGCTTTCGCACGTCTGTTTGGCCGTCTTTCTACGAAGGATCCTCATAGAGCAGACAGAGTTTTTATTAATGCACGGCCGCCATAAATTATTTTTGAAATTACAGTACATGTACACGGCCGCATGCAATATTATCGAAGGCCGTACGTTGTGCACCACTGCTCTTGATTGTTATTGAAATGATGAAACTACACTGTTACTCAACAATTCTGCACCCTGCGTGACCGAAGGCTTAATATCCCGGATAACAGTAATTTTAAGCAGTGCGCTGAAACATATTTTATTGTTTCAATAAAAGTGCTCGTCCGACATGTCTTTTTGTGTGTATTATACACACATATATCAAAACAATAAGGCAATACTGACCCTGTGCTTCTCCAAAAATTCATCACTCAAAGTCCATGGTGCGTCTCTCACGACTTCATCAACATATCGGCAATGCAAAACAGCTTCATAACGTTCTCTTTCATTCATGACAGTTCGTCCTTTCGATTTGTGCGTTAGTTCATCACTGCAAACTAATTAAAGAAAAAATTCAACAACAACTAGTAACCGAAACTACATGACGTTTCTGGTGTGCAATATTATGCAGCGAACATCAATCGTTCCATAAAAGTGTTTCACATCAATTCCCGGCATTCGCCAAAGCAAGCGCACTATAAATTTTGGAAGATCGGTCTCCGTCTAAAAGAGAATAAGCCTGGTATAATTCAAACCCCTTGCACGCTTTTTGCTGATGTTCCGGAAAATCTATTCACGTATGCGCTTTGATACTTTGTCAAACTTTTTGTTTTGCTTAAGTTCAAACAGCTCCACCTATGAATACTGTACATCAAAGATCTTCTAGAAAGTTACTCAGCAAGGGTCCCGGTCGCTGATTTTGCTCAAAACAGAAATAATGAGAAAAAACTTTTGGACGTTTCCATGTTATCATTACAACTACATTTTAATAGACGCAGCAACTAGCAATAAAGAAGTAACAAGCACTGAATACTGACGAAGGTAATTTCTCAAAATGCTACCGCAGACGCCGCGACAACCACAGAAGAATTAACATATTTCCGAAATGACAACGCGAAAACCAAAGATTTATATGATGCGATATCAGACGTTTCGAGAAGCAACCGTATCTACTGTCAGCAGAGTTTTAAGTAAGCGCGAAGCAGACTATGGCATCAAGGTATACACAAAAAAGGAGAGCATGATGACATTAAGAGCTATTACTCGCGGGAGGGAGGGGAAACAAGCTGGCACGTTCGTGTCATCGTGTGCCAAAGAACCATCAGTCAGACTATCAGTAACGCCATTAACAGACTGAATGAAAAAAAATCCCATGATACTGAACTGCATGTGCGCACCAGCCAGTAGTCTGAGCATGCTGACTATCCATAAGTCAAATATTACGACTACCCTCAGAATATGCCGGTGTCAAACGAAATTTCTGACTTCGCGCCATGAGCGCATGCACACAGTAATATTATACATATGAAATACGCTGAGAAAACTGATGATTAGGGCTTTGGGAATCGTGTTTAGGGAAGTGTGTCGGGTTCAGGTTTGGGTTATAAAAAGAAAAATAGTTGAGGTCTAAGCAGAGCCGTGTGAAAGGCCGTTGGGGGCCCAAAAAATCCAGATGGGGCCCTTTAATATCAGCAAGCATATGGGCAGATGCGTGCTTTTTCGATCCAGTTGCAAATTAGCCCCTTGAGCAGAGCTATTTCAAAACCTAACCAAGCTAAACTAATAATGTACAACGTAGGAGAAAACAACTTTAATGAACTGCCAATGCAAAATAAGTGAAAACTAACTTATCACTTGTTAGTTGTTATCATCAATGAAGCGAAACATATATCTCTTCTTGTCATGTGATGGGAAATTACTTATGATGTAATTTACCTGTTTGATGTAGTTGCCGCACTTGCATCAACTATAGTATACGACAGGGGTGTGCAACCTGCGGCCCGCGGGCCAAGTGCAATACAACAAAGTGGATTTTTATGCCGGTCACTAGTACCAGACAGCCTGTGTGAAACGAAGGCGCGGCCCGTGGTCTAATCTGTTTAACTGCGTTTGGCCCTTCAGTAATAAAGGTTGCACACCCCTGGTATACAACAATATGTGAAAGCGGCAGTCTCATTAATGCTTGAGATTTGCATTCCAACGATAATAGAGCACCTGGTGCTTTCACCAAAAGCTGATAGGTGGAAGCAGTGCGTAGAACGAACTGCCTCCCAACACTCACTCTGCCTTCACTTCTAATAAGAACGAATTTATTGGAATCTGACACCATCCATCTTCATCATGACATATAACAAGTGAGATTAAA
>JGI24158J21664_10008584_pt1 | contig 13601 bp, 7 predicted proteins | sample Ectturendosymbi3_FD_21664 | JGI IMG/M metagenome (IMG submission 21664) | reverse complement strand
CCTGGTGGAGACCCAATCGAAAAAAATGGAGGTGCAGCCTGCAGTGGCCTGTTCTCAACCGGAACAAAGTAGCTGTGTCTGTTTGGACTAGGCGCAAGTCTTCTTTCCGTCGTCGGGGAAATATGGCCTTGTACGAAATTCCCTTCGGGTCACTTTGATACTGGGTGTTCCAAACGTTATCAAAGTGGTCGCGCAGATGCTGACATATGTCTGCATAGCTCACGCAGGTGATCACGGTTTTGAGTCTTATTTGGCTGACGCCCTGGTGTCGGTTATTGGATGTAGGCAACCTGGCCAAGGAATCTGCTATTTCATTGCCAAGTACACCACGATGGCCTGGAACTCACATGGACGCTATTTCGCGTCCAGCCTTGACAAGAGTTGAGGACAACAGGAGAATCTTGGTAACGAAGATGTGGGAGGTCCAGCACCTGCTATTTATGGCCTGTAATGCACTGAGACTGTCCGTGAGGATTAACGCCTTAGGTGTCGAGTAGGTAACAACACAATAAAGTGCACGAAGAATACCGTATAGTTCTGCACTGAACGACGACGCATAGGGGTTAATCGTAATTGACTGGCGAACATTTAATTGTTCAACGTATATGCCACAGCCAGTATGCGACGCTGTGTTTGAACCATCAGTATAAATGTGATGGTGCGCACTGTAGCACTCATCCAACCTGGACAGAAAAAGCGGCGCCACTGTCGTGGTACTGGAGTGTTGCGCGTATCTGAAAACAGAGAAGTCCAGTTTGGGGTGGAGAAGCAACCATGGAGGGGCGACATTTGCAGCGTAACACAACAACCGCCTGGTACGAAACTAAACACGATCTGATACTGACGTGCGATACAAACGACCAGGCAAAGCAGTGCAATTCAACGCGGCACATAATAAGTGGAGTAATCAGTGCAGGCAACCGCGGGCATCAAAACCGTCACATGAACAGGAAAGAATGACAAACAAAAAAGTAAAGACACATAAAAAAACAACTTCGATTATTAAATTCATGAAACTAGTTAAAACGGAATTTTGTTCTGACAACGTGAAATGTTACAAAAACACATAATTATGTATCTTTTTCATGTAACAGGTGTTTCTTAAGTTGCTATATTTGATGGTAAAGGTGGCAGAAGGCTTAATATAGTCTGGTATTGAAGACCACAATTAATTGAAAGTCATTCTAAATATGTGCAGGGTATTTCCAAATGGTGGAAAAAAGTTTCAACCGGACCTTGCCTCGTATCTTTCATCTAAAAAAGTGAAGACGATTTTCAAGAAACAAAAAGTATGTGTGTTAGATTGGTATCGAAACTCTCGAGATCTTAAACCCACTGAGAATCTGTGATCAATAACAAAATCTCGGCAACAAAAATTGTATTGCACCACTATCACCCACCTAATAGAGGCCAGAGATGATCGGATAGTGTTGTTTTACTATCCAATCCTATCCTGTTTTTAAAAACTGATATCCGTATCCGATCCGAATCCTGTTTTGGTTCAAATCGTACTATCGTACCCGGAAACTATCCGATAGTGTGTCTTTTATAATGCATAGATGGAATCAGAGGCATGGAACAAAAAGCTGAAAAGATGCTACCGAAGAAAATGTATAAATGACTGCGCAATGTGCAACTTTCTCCAAGATCAAAAGTTACCAATCACAGACTGAATCCTCAAAATATCGAATAAAACGTTTCAGATCGGGTGTCCTTATCCTTATGCGGTTCCATCTTGAAAGCAGTTTTGGAATATCTATATCCGGTTGCAAACTTACCATCCTGCCGGATATCCAATGGCAAACCGGATAGTGATCATCTCTGTAGAGGCCATTATTCCAGTGTTGTGTCGAGACAATAAATTTAAGAAAATTGCCAAAAACTGGTAAAACCCATGCAAAAGCGAGTAACCAAATTCTTGTTCTTGTATTACTGTATTGAGGTTATATAATTAATACATTTGCTTGTATTAACGTTAATTTTATTTGTGAAATTCGCAAAACAACTGTGTTATGTGTATTCTTTGAGATCTGCTTGAAACCTTTTGAAATTAAGTAATAACACTGGTAAATGGTTATAATGTAAAATAATAACTAAAGTATGCCATTTTCTAGTCACAGTATTGAAAAGCGAATGAAGCTCTTAATCAGTTATGATCAATTATAAGGGGGGGTAAAACAGGTCTCGCACCAGCACATCTTTTTGCTCTCAAGGGCCCTGTCAGTCATATAGCAAACAAGATGTTTCAATTTAACTTCGTTTCAATTTTAAGATGTGGAAGAACTCTTATTCATCAGTTTTAATTGTGTAATGCCAGTTGCTTGCTTTACATTGTTGAGAACAATAATCGACCAATCGTATTATTCAGCTAAAAACGTAAAATCCTCTCATNATTTTGTTGTTCAGACTTTCGAAGGGGTATGCAGCGCTGAGGCAATTTAATTGTTTGTTTAGATACTTTTTGTTTATGTGTTTATTTCACATCCAAGGTCCATTTCACATGGACTAATAACAATACTGTGTAGGTTGATTACAGTAATGTTTACATAATTCCTTGACTTGACCAATAAGTGGACTGCGCTGCTAATAGTTTCACAGCTGAAATAAACAAGACATAAACGCAAGTATGAAAGCTGTTGGTTGAGCACCACGAGTGAAAATGAAAACTTCAAAAACAGCTTCAGCCACTGCAGCATACAGCAATTATACCACCGAGATCCTTGACTGGCTGGATTCTTGTGGTTTGCAACGTACTTGTTGCGTAATCTTGCCACTTCCGAAAAAGTTCGCATGTAACGACGGAGTTAACAACAGTGAACGCACGGTTAAGCCAAGCCTTGGGCTAAGTTCAGGACAAACTCTCCTTCGCACATGACCGCAGAAAGCTCTTTTTCTTGGAAGAGGCTCCGCAACTCGTTAAGGGAATTGCGTGCTCGGAGTTTTTCGCTGAATTTCGGCAAGTTTCAGCGAAAAGATTTCACCCGAGGCGATGACTGTCTTCTATAAGCTTTGTTGTCGCCAAGGAATGTGATGTTGTGTTGAAGGAAGCCCAGCCGCTTGATTCCCATCTCACTTGTGCTCTAACCAACCCTGCTGTAAGAAACCAATATAACCACCTTGTGTAACACAAAGTTGTTAATGTATTTTGCCATATATCAGAGTTTTGGTGCGAATAGGAACTATAGGCAACAATACTTTAATCACGGCAAAGGCTATATGCTCGAGCCAGACGCCTTCCTAGTTTAAAGAAACTTGTGCCAACCCTGTAGATTTCATGCGCTCTTCGCAGTCCTTCAAGTCAAAAAGCAGAAGTATTAAACGGCAAAAGAAGAAGGTTTGTGCTATATTTAGTCAAGCTTTATGTGTTGCTGGTTCTCGCACATGCAGCCATTGTTTATAATTGTTTTAACTAAATTTCAATATGCACAGGAAAGTTATTATTCAGCTGAGAAACGATATTTCTGCTTAATGCCTTCGGTTGGAACAATTTCTTATATATTTCTAAAATAGTTATCGTGCTCTTCATAGAAGATCTTTTTTGTTTTAAATAAATATCATGCTTTCCTTAAATCATACATACTATACTCATCATTCCCTTATTCAATAGTTATCATGCTGTAAAGCTCAGGCGCAAACATTTCTTGTTAAATGCCTTTGTTGTCAGTGATATTTTAAACTCACAAATTTTTGCCTGGCGGTCTGGTCAGATCTCAACACTTCCAAGAAACGCGGACGAAATTTACGAGAGCTCCGAGAAAAACCACGAAAGAATAAGTCTCTCGACTAACTTAGCCTTGCGCGAGCAGAGCTGTCGCTTTTTCGTCGGTCGGCTGGAAACTATACTAGCATCAGAATTATCTCCGTCTCAGGTTCAGTCAAAATATGAAACTTATATTACTAAGTTGCCGCATGCACTGAAGTTTTATAACCAAAATAATGGCTGAAGCAGGTGAAGTGTGTGACATGTAGAAGTTTTCAGTAAACAATTGGCATCGTTAGTGACTTGGGAATCTAAGGCTGAAGCTTCGTTTTAGCTTAAAGCTGAATATTTAAATAAAAGACAATTTTGTATAAAGTGAGGAAACAGTTGGTGATTTTCAACGAAAATTAAGAAAAAAACATGAAACCAAAATTTTGTTCTTGTCTGGGAAATGAAAACTGCAGCCTATGGCTGATGCCACGAAAAAAAATAAGATCTTTATTGCAGTGAACTGTGTATATTTGGATTGAACAAATTATGTGACTTATTCAAACGCAGACGGCGTTTCACCGACCAGCAAACATCTCTTTTTTACCAACAGAGGTCAAAAACGACGTCAAAGTGAAAATATGTATACTCCATTTTAATATATTACAAATCAACAAAACTGCAATTCAGCAAAAACCTGATAAATTAAGTTTGTTGCAAAGATTTTTTTTACTATTTAGTGCAACCGTGAAGGATTAAATTTTCTATGGGGTCAAAGAATTATTGCCCAGCTGTCTGTGTTTCAATTTTAACAACAATATTGCCCAAGTTTTTCCAGAACTTTCCATTTTCGTTAGAAAAATATATGAATGATTGCAAATGAAAAACGGTCTTCAACGCACCTCTACCCATCTTTCGAGGATTTTCAGGTAGTTTCTTGAACACTTAATAAAACTTCGACTCAATGTCCCCAATTTTTCACATAACTTTTATTAATTTTTTTTCATAATTTTTGTCAGGTGTGGGAAGGAGGTTATTTTCCCATCTTCCGTTACGCATGGCTAAGCTGCTCGGTTTTCCGTGATGCATAAAATATGGAATGGGAGGGAATCATGCATTGCTTAATGACAGCTGATCATTTGCTTTTGCTCCGTTACCTTCAATTAGTTTGCCGAAGCAGTATTTTGGTTGAAAAAAGGGCATAGATTCTTATGGCCAGAAGGAAAATGGAGAGTATGATTCCCTCAAAAATTTGTTCTTCTCAAAGCAAAAAATGTTGAGAACGTCTTGTTAGGTTCAAACTGCTATGTAGACAATTTCTCTAGCATAGCGAAATTACTTTTCATACTCTGGCATGTGAAAAAGTGTCCATTGCCATCTGAACTGGTGTTTTATCTTAGTTGCTAAATGTGTGCTTTCTGTCCCATGAAAGGTCATTTAAAGCCTTTCAGTTGATGCAGATAGTTGCAACTTAACCCCAAAGCGCAGCAATAAACATTTAGCAAAGCATTCAAATTACAGAGGCATTAGTATGCGGATGAAACTCGACCAAGAATTTTAAATTGTACTATGGAAGAAAAAACAAAAAAATGCTTTGCAGATTTAAGTGATTTAAAGTTTTAAAGTTTTGTGGAAAAGTCTTTGGAATGGGAACTATGGCATCCCGTTGCGACTTTAAATACTTTGTGTACTTCCATTAAAACCAAAATGCTGCATGCAACGTTTACAAAATATACTTCTAACTGTATTTTTCACCGAACTGCTAGATTTGAATGTCTTTGCATCTTCTGCATCTGCGTCCGCACTTTTTGTGCAGAAACATGAATGAGGAAAGTTATAAGGTTTGTGTTTAAATAATTACTTTACTTTCAATCTGACTTTCATGCAGCTTCTGATGCAGAGAAGCCTGCTCTTTACACTTCACATGTTCGTTGCAAGTTTTGTGAGAACTCCTGTAAAATCACTCTTTCTGCAATGCATCCAGGCCCGTAACCAGCTTGGGACACCAGGTGGGGCGAAGAGTTTTCTAAGAGGGGCCCAAATTTTTTAAACTATGTCCAACACGTATTTCTAGAGGATGGTGAAAAGAAGTTTAGGAGGTTTCGCCCCCCCTGGTTACGGGCCTGAGCGCATCCGCACTTTTTGCGGCTTTCAGTTGCGAAGCTTTCGCGCGCTTCCTTGCTTACGTCACCAAACGTGTTTTCTTTAAAATCACGTGACGCAAAACAATTCAAATCAGTGCTAAAGATCAAAAACAGCGAAGTTTGAAATGTCTGGTTTAGTTGAATAAAATTGCTTTGATGCCCATCAGGAACCACCAAGTTTACTTATTATCGAACAAACGCCTTCTCCAGGTCAGGTCAACAGCGTCACTCGGGCTCATCACAAGGTTGTACTGACTGTATGCAACCGTTCGAGGCTTGCGTCATTTAAATTTTCATTTGCTCTCATTCTGGCTGACACTGTCATTTCTCTGTGACGTCTGTTACGTAACAATCAGTTACGAAACAAACGTGACAATGAATGAATTATTTACGTAACAATGAAGTTCACATGAGAACTCCCGAGTTAACAACCTTAATTAGTGAAGTGGGTGGTGGCACAAATATACAAAGCAAGGAAGCTCACGTTTCACAATGTAAATTGTAATTGAGACTTGGACTAAGCCCGAAGAGTCCGAGTGCCGGAGTCTCTACTGCCTTCAGCATTGCTCTCATACCGTTTAACCATCGAGTATTTTTCAAAAGGATGTCCACTTTCCAGGCTCCAACAGAGTGGATGACATTTTGTCAAATATGTTGACTGACGCAACGCAATATTTCAGACAACCAGAGTGATGCTTATTTCATTTTGTTAAATAGAATCACGATTACTGGGTTAAAAGACGCAAAAACAATGAGGCTGCGAGGAAGTCACGCGAAAAGAGGAAAATGAACGATATTTTATTGGAAAGAAAAGTGATGTATTTGGCAGAAGAAAATCGACAGTTGCGTTCTCAGCTTATATCGCTGAAATTGAAATACGGCGAAACAGGCGATTTGCAGATTTCTGGAAATTTTGGTAAGAATTTGAGAAAAGCAAGTATATACCGCTGAGTCTTACAATATCTAAATAAGACAAACTAAACCCTCATTCTTTTTACAAAAACTCCTAAGTACCAGACAAGGTTGACATGCCTATCTTCTATGTAGGAGAACTTTCTTATGAAGTTCGTCGAGAAATACAAGATTTGAACTTACCTGCTCGATCATTTCCCTTCTGTTTCGGTTCATACACCAAACCAACAAGTTGAAAATAAATTTCCACATAAAGACAAACAGAATCATTTTTGTCGTTCAAATGTAGTTTACAAACTAACATCCACCTGTGGGTCAACTTACATTGGGCAAACTCGCCGAAATTTAATAACCCGGATCAACGAACATTAATTTGATCAACGTTCTGAAGTACGCAGTCATTAGTCGGCCAATCGCACGCATCGATTTAACTTTAAGCAACCGGAAAATTGAGAAACATCGCCGATCAAAGAAACTTCTTCACCTCGAATCTCTTTTTCAGGAACAGGACCCAGATAACAGAGAGATGACATAAGGACTTTATTATGTAATATAGCATGATTGCCTTTGAAACTGCTCCTTCATTTGTCTACATTTTGGGCTTTTTTATTTTTCCTGATAATAATGATCATAGGGCGAAGTTGAAACATTGAACGAAGCAACATGTTTTCTGTAATTTTGGTTTTGCTATTCACAATAAAAACAAATTATAATTTGCTAATATTTGAAATGTAAGTCAGTTTCTGTCTGAAAAAACTTGATTTTTTTCGTTGGTTTTTTTTTTCAGTAAACCTAAGACACGTGTGTAACCTGACGTGACAGTGTAGTTGTCTTAGGTGTAAACACATTATTTGGAATAATGTTTTTTTATTGAAGACAATGGTTATAAAATCTATATTTGTCGGAGCATTTCACTAAATGTGAAAATAAAGGATATTTGAACCAAATAATATCTATAGAAGCGAGAGTTTCACAGCAAAACAAGACAATACATGGTGTTTATAGAGTATACGTTTTGCCTACTGCGCTGGCATCTTCAGCTATTATTGATATACAGTAGAACCGATTTGAATTAACGCTTGTTTCACAAATTTTGAAATGCTGTGGAAGTCACTCTTAACAGGCAATGAAATTTCTTTTCATTAAGATTCAAACTTTGACCTGACTTCCTCCTGTTCTCACTTCTCATCCCAAGTTTTCACGAACGCGAGCCGCGACACGAGTGCAACTGTTTTGGTCAACAATTCTGGTGAATGCTTTGTCTGGTCTGGTGTGTATGTTGAAAACACTAAACGAAGTCAAAGAAAAAAGTTCTTATAGAAAGTAGTGACTCGAATGAAGCCTGTTGGTACTGGCCACTTTGATCATTAGAAATATTCATTGAATCAAATGTTTAGCACAGTTTCATTCAAATCATTGATTTCTGCGTCGATGTTTGCAACAGGATGTGATTTTCTCTGCCTATTACAACAAAACATAAACAAATTTATTGTTTTGTTTTTCCAGCGAATTCTGCTGATATAAACCGCTCCACCATGCACGTCATGCACCCGCAACTTGACAAATACACAAATTTATCAAGCAGCGGCAGTGGAAGCAATGAAAGTTATTTCTCGAAGCGTGTGCCACAAAGTACTCTGGTAAGAGCTAAACATTGCTACGTTCTACTTTCTTTTTTAGTACCTCCATTAACGAGAGCGTTGCTGTTTACAAAGAACTTTGGAAAAAGCAAATTTGTTCTGGCCGTCAGTAATGACGTCTTTAGAAAACCGGTATTAATGAAAAAAGATTGCCTTGCGAAGACCGACAGCAGTCAATAACTTAGGAAATGGCCGTAGCTGCAGAATATAAGGGGCAATTCACAAATGGCGTCACTCTCCGAGGGGTGAGGGTGATATGACGCTTTGTGACGAGGGGGAGGGAAAAAACGAATATGTGATGACACAAATTGTTGTCCTACGCAAATGAAGGTTTTGCCCCAATTCAGAAAAAAGCTTGAATGGCTTCTCAGGGACTAACGATATTTATAATATGTGTCTTGTCCCTCCCACACTTACAACCGAACGGTGACCTTCGGCGTGTTCCACATCAGCACGACTTCACAGGACCGTACACACTTTCTTGACCATTCCACCTCGGTTCGTCCGCAGAACCATGCATGTGCATGCGTTTGCACTCCTGCGGCAAGAAGTGAGGAGTTACTAATTACAGTAGAATGAACAAAGAAGTGCAACACTCGGCCGAGCTGTACTGCAGTGGAAATAACCTCATTCCATCACAAACCAGACAAAATAAGTTAAATATAAGTAACAGGCCTTATTGGTTGCATCACTGAACCTTGTTGATTCTGTGTTGACAAGAACGTGACAAAGAGAGCTTGTTTCGTATTGTGAAGCAGACTGCAGTGCTACTGCATAAGGCGACATTTGAAAAGTAGTTTTTTTTTTATTTAGCACAGTTTTTACTTATTCATTTGGAAAAGAGAAGCCAATCGTTCCAGTTACACCACAAGTTACATGTTATCGTAACATTGGGAGATGTGTCCTCACAAGTGGATTAGGCGATGGGCCTTCGCATCAGCTAAATCCGGCCCTGCTCCAAGTTATATGTTATGACGTATACTCCCCAAAACAAAGCAAGTCTTTCAGATTGAAAGTGGAAAAATCTGGAATGATATCAAAAAAACTGACGATTTTCAAAAAAGAGTTGAATGTCTCATGAGCCACTTTAAAATACTACGAAATAAAGGATGCGCTATTCACGTTTTCATCAAAATAAACATTTTCTGCGCCAAACGAGAGAAGAAAATCATCTGTGCTCGATTCATTCAGCGAAGGATAAACGAGCGAAATGTAACCAGGGCCGGCCTTAAGCCGATGCAACCGATGCAGCTGCATTGGGCCCCGCGCCTCTGGGACCCCGCGCCATGGTGTTTAGGTAGATTGTTCATTTTTGCCAGATACACCTTGCGCTTGAGAATTCAGCAGAAACGTCATATAAATTTCAATGTTAACAAAGAACGCTCTCGTCAGAACTAGCAAATTTTCTCTCGAACGTTAGCAAACGTGCTCAATTCTCATGTTAGTGCTGGACTGTATATCTGTGCTCTACCACGATCGTAACACGGTTGACTGAACACGATGACGTCATAAAGATCACTGCTCAGCGGGGCATCGCGATTAGGTCTTGCGTTGGGCCCCGCAACTGCTAGGGCCGGCCCTGCATGTAACACATGATTTGCTGTCAACATCGAGTGCAAACAGGTCTGATGTGGTTGCACTTGCTAAAAATGCGCCAATCACCTGCAGGCGGAGATTGATGATGCCAGCTCTGATTTACTAGCTCTGAGTGAACCTTTGAGGCAAGGACTACAACGCTGCAATGGCTGAAAAAAGGAAGGCTGAGTTGGAAAACAAGTTAAGAACATCGAAAGATGTGTCAAAAGGCAGGGAAAAATAGGAAGAGAAAAATTAAGATTTTTTAAACAAATCCCGAACTACACAAAACGTTGAAAACTAAGGTGCATTCTGGCAGACCACTTGTGGTAGAGGAGCAGCCGTTGATACTCAAAACAACAATAAATATTGCTATGCACGCATCAGGTTCTCGCGATAAACAACTTGACATACTGTGTATTGAAGTATCATAACTTTAGAACAGTTAACAGTACAGTTGAAAAACGACGGAGTTGTCGTTAGCAGAAGTAGAATTTACCTTCGTCTTCAACCGAATTCCTCCAATGAACACCAAGGCAAACGTTTTTGTGTTGACGGTACCAGACAGTTTAATTAGAGCACATAGTGACAAGCATGCAAAACACGCTGATGGGAGGTGTCCTGTTGATGCATGTTGAATATCGTGTTGGTCTCCCAGATCACGACTGGTTGTTGGTAGTCGTCCGCTGGTTGCAATTTTGTCCTCTCCCGCCCCACACCCTCAAAATTTAAACCCGAACTCGCAAACATTTGAGAAATCTTGCCCGCTCCCGACCCGCACTCGTTCTGTCCCAAACCTGCCCCTGTCACTGTGTGTCTGAAAACCACTAAAAGTTCATGCACCGTGTTTCATCGCTAGTGACAATTTATAAAGCGGTTCGTTTCAAATCCAACATAATCTCTTCAAAAATGCTGTAAAACCTAGGTGGCGGAACCGGGATGCCGCATGGGTCTAGGCCCCCCAGTTTTAAATATAGAATTTTGCCTAAATAAGTTTAAGTAACACAATTAGTAAGAACAACTAGCCCGCTTACGTTTATGTGCTCAAGTCAGTGTAGCGTCGATAGATAGGGTGTAGTGTAGATGGGAGTCGTCAAGTGCTTATAAAACATTGGATAAAATTGTTTAAACATGCTGACATAAGTTAATGATGTCATATTTCAATGCTTGTGACATCATAATGGCCAATTAAACCACAAAAAATTATATAGTTTGTTTGACATGCACTTGCGCCCCCCCAATTTGAAAAACTTGTTCCCCCCTACTTTGAAAAAGGTTCCGCAACCCATGCTGCAAAGTATAGTTTTGGTCAACCTTGAGCGCTTATTTCTTAGATTTTGAAAGCACTGCTGAAAAAGAGTATGCGGTTCACTGACGAACTCTTTACATTTGATCTTCTGCTATTCACGATATTCTCAGCCATACCACGCACTCGTTCACTATCAACACTAATTGCCATCACCCGCAACGTATTTCTTGCAAGATCAAGGGGAGGTGGAAATTTTAATTTGTGGTCTCGCCACCACTGGACATTGTCGCTGTACGCTTGTACCACAAGCTCTCTGCAACATTGAATTTCTTCACTTTCATAGGTATCGGGTCAATATGCAGTTGTCCACACAAAGAATTTCTTTATCCCCTCCCGCTCGCACCAAATTCAGTCGGCACCCGCATGCATAGCAGTGCGGATTCCCGCACCCGCCTCGCAAATGCAGGTACCCGCAACCCCGCAAATTCGTGTTGTTAACCCCCACGCAGGAGTTTAGTTGGTGACTGATTAACACAAGCTCATTCCGTGGCTTTATGCATAAATTCACATTGAATTTGATGGACTAGGAAACAAAGAAGCGGTTGGTTACTCTGGTACGATTTATATTGCGATAAGATGGGGAAAGCACTGGTCTTTGACAGCAATGAACCACGGCCTCGACTTCGAAATGCTATTGGATTTGAAGGAGTAAGAAAGCATCACTGGAGCTCTAACTGATCAACTGGTTGAGAGTTTTTGTTATAGCCTAACTCTAGATGGAGGCCCTGACGAAGATTAACGCTACCAAACAGTTACGAAGGTTAGCATTCATTGTTTTGCTAAAAAAAACTTGATGCCTTGTCTATCGCTGCAAACACCCCTAGACGTAGTACGTTTTACAAGTTGAAGGAAAAATGGCACCAATAAATCGGCAACTCAGCGATTTGATCCTTTCCCAGGATAATTTGGAAATAATTTGGTTTTCAACTGTTGCTGAATATATCGAACTAACCGAATCTGAACAGCATCTTGTTTTGAAAGATCAGCATTGCTGGATATTCGACACATCCGTACAACGCAGATTGTAACACGTAAGAACAAGAAGAGCTGTGCAAATAAGGGCTGTGGAGCTGGAACTTAAATTTCAGGCTCCGGCTCCAACATCTGAAAGTTTTTGGCTCCGGCTCCAGAATGATTTGGTAACCAAATTTTAAACAATTGTCTTGTTTTACAATTCCCTTGCCCCACAAACCAGGGCTGTGGACCCGGAACTCAAATTTCAGGCTCCGGCTCCAGGCATCTGAATTTTTTGGCTCCAGTTCCGGCATCTAGAAGTTTTTGGCTCCGGCTCCAGCACGATTTGGTCGATTGAACACTAAAAACTATTTTACTACTTGTACAACTCCCTTGTTCAACAAACTATTTCTGTGGAACCGGAACACAAATTTCAGGCTCTGGCTCCATCATCTTTTGGCTCCAGCCATCCAACATTGCTTCGGTTCCGGCTCCACAGCTCTCGTACAAAGTCAAGAAGCTCCTATGTCAATGTGATTGCAGGCAGATTTCTTCCAACAGCTTTGCCTGTTGCGCAAACAAGCCAAGGAATCAGAGTGCCTGAACGATCGATTAACCGCTCTAAGCACAAGTTTCATCCCTGTTCGTGGATTTGAGTTCAAGAGTGCACAATCTTCTTCATAACTCAGCTGCAACATTTGGTTCTGTCCCCTATGATTTCTATAGTCCTTCGGTTCAGAAAGTTGTACGTGATAGAACACGCAAGACTTGTTACCTGTATTTTGCTTCGCTGTTGATACTGCGAAAGTACAAGGCTACGCATAAGCAACAAAGAGTGCAAACCAGATTAGCGCGGCCGGTAAGAGCGGCTGCCCACCGACAACGCGCGATCATGGTGATAAACGTAAATGCAGAAAACGTGGAAAGTGCTGAATGGCAACAAGAAGGTCATCTGGATCTTAGAGAGCAGACTGTTACACAAAAGGATATGCCCGCCATTCCATTCCCTGTGTACACTGTAAACTATGTTCGATCACTTATCCTAGCCTTGGGGAGATGCATCGAGCTAAGTAATTCCTTTAAACGTGTTTCATTGCATTGGCCAGTGTGGCATGTTCGATATCGTTTTAGTAGCAATAAGCACAGGGAATGCGTTTTGTTCGAGATGAGCAATGTCACATCAACTTTTCTGTTATAATAAATACTACGGCCAAAGCAAACGATACAACTGACATCTTGCAAACGTTTCGATAACAACTGTTATCATCTTCAGTGCATAGCAATCGAAACGTTTGCAAGATGTCAGTTGTATCGTTTGCTTTGGCCGTAGTATTTATTATAAGGCTATTTAGCACTTCCGCTTTTCGTGTACCAAACTT
>JGI24158J21664_10008581_pt1 | contig 13604 bp, 7 predicted proteins | sample Ectturendosymbi3_FD_21664 | JGI IMG/M metagenome (IMG submission 21664) | reverse complement strand
CAGGACTGATGATGCGTTGGAAAACGCGAAACTAGTTTCCCCGTCAATAAACTGTGACTGATTTACTTGCCGCCATCTTTGTGGCCTTTAACTATGGCTAACGTTCTAATGCACTTGCTTAAAACGTTTGTTCCTGAGTTTTTCATTCCATGAAACGCTTTCTAAAGGATGATGTTTCAAAAGTGTTTGACCAACTACAACCAGATATGAAACCAAAATGATTATAAAGCAATTTTATGTTTTTCTTCAGAAACAATTCTATCACATTTTCTTAACAAAGTTCCAAATGTTTGGTTTCACGTGCGTACTTTGCAAACAGGTAAGCAAACTTTGTCTCGTGAAATCTTAGTATTTCTGTCAAATACTCTTGTTGCATTTGACTTCCGAAAGTGCCACATCATCTGAACTGAACTTGCAAACACCTAAATTTGTTTGATGTTCAAGGAATTAAACGTTCATGTTTTTAGTGAGGATCCGCAAGTAGTGGATATCACAACAGACCCGTGGCAAGTGTGGCAGTAAATTTGCAATGGTACGATTTTTCGCTTATCAAAGGAAAGCCGATATTGACAGTTTACACGTTGCATTCATTCACTGCATTTGGTTTCCTTTCATACAACCAAGGTCGAAGTGATTTTTGTCAGATTTCAGACAGTCAACAATCTATGTCAAGCCGTTCTGCTGCTCCATTCGTTTGTACAAGTCGCGGTGATCACGTGCCAGCAGGGGACTTTCGAAGTCAGTGTACGATCGCTCCGCAGACTATGACACGTCTGACGTATACAAATACAAATGTTGGCACCTTCTTCGCGAGTGGTGGCTAACTGCCTCCCTTATAAAAGTCCGTACATCAGATGCCAAAGGACATTTATTGCAAGTCACTTGAAACTGTCTCGACACCAGTTTCCTACTTTTGCAGTATAAAAATACAAGCAGCTTGCTTCGGAAACAGCATTGTCCCGAAAAAGGTAATTTTGCTTGATGAAAGAATGTTGATTGCTAGAAAGGCAAACGTGTTCTTTGGTAGATCGCAATTATGCTAGTTAGGCCAGAATGAAGCTTACCACCCAAGATTTCGTCCTCAAGTGCTTGTTTGTTTAAGTTATGAAAAAAGAAAGTTTTCAGATTTGAGAAACAACGCACTTCATAAACTTATAACTAAATGTCTGTCTGTAAGTCAGATTGCAAGAAGTAGTCTCAGTTGCCTAACCGTTTTACGAAGTAATTCACTCGCAAATGCTTGCAGCATAAATCAGTTTGAATTTCAGTGACTGTGGTACTGACTAGTATGAAATCCGTAGACTGTTTCTGATGCAAACGGTAAACATGGTTGTGTTTTAAAAAACAGGACGTGGCGGAAACTGCAACTTCGCAAACAAGTATGGGATTCGTCGTTGGTCACAGAAAAAATTTCCGTTCGCATTTTCCGCAAGACGCTCTTCCTCAATGCTGGAGTCCAAACTTACGGCATACGACTAGAAAACGAGTGTTGAGTAGTTCACTGATGTCAAGAACACGATCAGTGGAGATTCCGTAAGTGAAATTCATAAACATTTTATTGGTGAATCTCGTTTCGTTGCAAATAGTTCTTTCGTTTACATCAGCGCTTCCTTCACCATTGTTTGAACGTTGTTTTATTTAGTATGCTCAAGTTTGCATGTCAAGAATGAGTTAAAATTTTTGCAGTTATATTTAAAGCGAAGCATTTGCTTTACAATTTACTCATGAAATCTATATTTTTTTCCACTCCAGATCGACCAGCCAAAACCGCAAGAAAAACAAAGCGTTTTTTACATCAAGATCAAAAACCTACAATATTCTCGTGCTAGGAGCAAAAAGCGTCGGTAAATCTGGTAGGTAGTTCACTTTTACAATCAGCAATAATAAAGNCATTTATTTGAACAAAANCGTGTGAAATGATTCGAAACAACTGTTTTCATTATCATTTAAAAATCATATGTTTGCATGAGTTTCCAGGTTTACTCTGTATATGTTTGTTCATCACAAAGAAAAGTTTCATGTCATTATTGATGAAAAGTCTCAGGAATGTGGTTGCCCTATTTTTGCCGTTATTAGTCCTCACCGTGCATCACCATCGTCCAGCGTTTCTATTTGCTTTCGCTGCAAAAACAGCACTCATACCTCGACGCTGAACGCCTTGTCATTGTTTACCTCTTGGTTTGTTTCGCTAACAAGTATGGTTTCAACAAGATAAGAGCCCTTACGTTGGAATGCGAGATCCCAGAATAGCCGATTCTTGCCTTGCTTGAACAAACGATCATCGTTCATTATGATTTTCCAAAATACTGAAATCGTCTACAAAGGTATTCAGCAAATGCCCTGTATACGGCAAAGGTGAGCATGTCGAAGATAAGTTAATCGGTCCAACAATGTTCACCTGAAGACCAACGTGTGGCAAGGCCACCTGCATCGTGAAATTCCACAGATATCACAATTCTTAGTGGTGGCCAAAGTGTGCTTGAGGTTAATCGGTATGTTTCGCTTCAGCAATAAGCAGCGTAAACAACTCTTTGCTATTTAAAAATTAGCACTTTGGAAAATAAACTACATGAAAGTCTGCAACTGAAGGCTCCACGTTTGCTGTAAGCTTCCGAGGAATCATCCGACAGTGATGTGATTTCTTCTTTCCGCGATAATTCAAACTTGCACATCTGCATTCAAATATAATTTGTCCCCGCCACGATGGCGACACAGTTGAATCAGTTAGAAGTGTTGTTTAAATAGGAAGTCGATTTCACGTAAATGTACACATCCCCTGTGTTGAAATCCGCAAGCGAAAGCTTACGAGGGAAATGCAGAAGAAATAATGCAAAATCGTAGAAAGCCAGCAGATTCTCGAACAAAATATTGTAAATTATAATGCAAGCTGGTACAAGTAACAATTTTCTAGTTGTTTAGATTTATTTTAATCTAGACTTTGCTTGCTTTCCCTGCTCTTGCTAAGTTTTCTAGCATTCCACTTGTAAGCTTTTGTCGGGGATATATCTAGAACTCCACAAGCTTTTGCCAAGGATGTCTGGAGGTCTAGATATCCCTGGCATTTGCTTGCGGCTTAAAAGGTCGAGGATGTGTGCATTTACGCGAAATCGACTTCTTATTAAAAAATTGCTGACTGATTCGACTGTGTCCCCTTTGCGGAGATTAATTACTTGCATACATGAAAGTCTCCCCTAAGTTTGATTATGGTGCGTTGACGGTGTGCAAAATACAAACAGTGTAAATATTGTGGGTTGCATCCTACATTTTGTTTTCATACATATTTACCATTCAATCATGAAAATTAACACGAAGGGAGGCACCCGCACAGAAGCGCAGCGACAGACACATGAAAAAAGAAAAACAAAATTGATAACTTTCGGAATCCATTCAGCAGCTTTTCCGCTTTTTATTTCAAGGAAGCCACATTGCATAAATACGTAGGCTTAGGTCTCGACTTCTTTTTGCCACCAGCAGCATGAAGCACCAACTTATCTCTAATTGCAGGCAACCATTTTCTCAGAAATTTCGTTTCTGAGCACCGATGTTGTGTTTCGTTCTTCCATAGCATCGCAATTTGTTTTCCAGCTCTGACAGTGAGGTACTTGACAAGACGCTTCATCGGGGAGTACATGTCTGGCGAAGACCAAACTTACGACCACGTCGCCGTCAATGTTAAACATCAACCCAACGTCGTGTTTCTCGACACCAGTCATAAAATGGTAAGCGTGACTTTATTTGTTGCTATTTTTAGATGTTGTACAACTTTGCTTAGCATCAAGCTGGTGCTAACTTTGAATATATTTCGGTGGTCTAATCTTTTTCTTTGGCATGAGGAACTATCTTCGGTGTTAAAATCAAAAAGAAAACTTTAAGTGCGTCTTGCAAATGTTAACTAAAAACATTTATTATCAAAAATGTCAAGCTTTTAACGCATTTTAGCAACTCCAAATCGAATTTATTTGTGTAGCCAATGCACTGAGAGTGGCTGACAAAATAGGTACCTATCTTTGCTCTTTAATCCATACTCACGTTTCATTTTACATTCCATTCGAAAAGTAGCCTACCTTTGAGGCTGTTGAAGATGTAGCATCAGATACACTGCCCAAGCTTTACAGAATAATTGGAGCTCTTAGAGTTTCCACAATCTTTTCCGTTTTTTTCGAATTTGAAAGTTCTTTCAAAAGCTCTGCTGCGACCGATGACCTTTGACATAATGTGCATTTATTTTGCAACAGGACGGAAAGGAAAACGCTGATGAGCTGGTTTTGGACGAGAAACAGTTGGCTTGGGCTGACGGCGTCATTGTTGTCTACGATGTGTCCAACGCGTCAACATTCCAATTCGCTGCAAACATCATCAACCGCATACACGGTGGGCAAACGGACAGAAACTCCGACGGGGAACCACCTTCCAGCAAAGGTCGTCTGTCTATTGAGAGCTTGGTCAAACGTCAACACACCAACCACACAAGAAAGCCAACGCTGCTGGTTGGGAATAAAACCGACTTAAAGGTGAGACACGCTAGCAAAAAAAGCTTTACCCGCCTTTTGTCTTGTATCGTGTGATTTAGCCGAGATGTTCGCGTTAAACAAGAACACACTGAGAAACATTTGCGAAAAAGTTGCTTCTCTGTAAAAATGGAAATACAAATAACGATTAACACCTGCGAACGGCAAGCGAATGTGATAAAGATTTATTGTTGTTTTAAACATAATGAGCATCTATTTCAGTGTTTTCCAACCTTTTTGGCTTGCGGCACCCTGTAGAAGAGAAATATAATGTACGGCACCCAGCGACGAACCCATAGCAATTTGTCTTAAGGTTTGATGACATTTGGAAAATGCATTTTTTAATGATGTTGAAAAATGTATTAGCTCGCGGCGCCCCTGAGTATTGTAAATGGCACTCCTGTTGGGAAACGCTGAACTATTTGCTACTGAGCTAAAATCAATGAGTCACCTCATACCTTTTCTTGCGATTGCTTTTTCACGACTTGTTGAGAGTCGCCATGCATCTGTGAATGACTTGTTGCTGTGCCGTTTAACAAAAGTTTCTCGCGCAGAGACGACGTTGCGTTTCTGAATCAGAAGCTCGCAATTCTTCTACCTCGGCCTTTGAAACCTGGCTAGAGTGGCACGAGCTCTCTGCGGTTGACGGATACGACGAAGTGTCGCAGAGGGTCGACGATTTAATTTTGAAAATTCATAAAGCAAAAAAGTGAATGTGACCTGACCCAGACGAGAAGGATTTCGGTCGGAATGTTCATCTCGAGCTCAAGTGGTTTGTTCTCTGTTCGAGGAAGAGGCAAGCAGAGATCGAGATCATCGACTAGCAAGCTCCGCGATGATAACGAGGTGGTTCTCTCATCTGCTGCTGGATGTGGGTGATGAATTGGCGGTACTGTCAAGAGAAAACTAAGCTTGGTATTGAAAAAGTGTGGTTTGAGTTCAGATGTTTGCTAGAAGGAACTCTTAAAGGCTTGCCCTGCATTACTGCATGTATGCAGACGCCTTGCGACAGACTTCAATGTAAACTATATGGTTTGTTCAGACAAACTGTGTTGCAGTGTATTTCTTGATATTTCATATTTTCTGTCTCACTGTGAAGGTTTCTCTCTCTGTGAAAATAAAATTTAACTGTGCAGTTGCTCATTTCACGGCTACAAATGAAGACGTGCTGGTAGAAGGTGGCAAAGACAAGATAGAAGTGAAANTCCAACGCCTTATCCGTATATCAGAGTAAAAAAACGTTTGTCAAATAAAAAGAAGTAATTGGATAGAAAGATCAAAAACTNCATAAAAAACTGTTTTGAATCTGTTTATCTAATTCGAANTTCATCGCCAGGGCATGCCAACCGCAAGGTCATCTGCTCAACTGCAATTAGCTGGGGTTCAGATGTGCGATTAAAATGAAATGCTCTTGGTTGGGAACTGATTCTAAGCTGGTAATGAAAATTTTTATTGCAACAAACGAAAAGAAACTGTTTATTCCGCTGATAGGAAAAGTAACGGCTGAAACATCATGTTGGAACCCCAAATATTGCGTCCCATCTCAAACCTCGCTAAATATACGACAGTGGGAAATAATTTCAACAAAACCTTGCAAACATTTCCGTTGCTTCATTTATAAAAGTTGCCAAGTGGAATATTTCATAATGGGCTCACTACAAAAGTTGAGGTATCACTGCTTTTGAATTTGCCATCGTGAAGGAGCAGGGCATTATGAATAGCATAGTTTTTGTTAGCTGAACCAAATAACTTCTCACTCACACCTACTGTAAAGGCAAAAAGTAATAAAAGTTGGCATTGGAAGCTTTAAACAACTGCTCGCTAACGTCCAGTATCGTTCAAACCAACTGGCAAAATTACTCAGAGGTGTGCATCGCCACTTAACGACAGCACTCTATGGCTGCTCTTCCGCCTCCGTGTTGTTTGTGTATGAATTCTACCAAATTAAGATCTCTTTCACTACAGTACTTAACCTTTGAGGTAGCGTACTTTCATCGCATTGACGCGTTTTGCGTTGCACTTGATAAAAAGCAGCACAAGACATCTAAATTTTAAAATATACTGTAAAACCTGAAATTCTACGTCGCGTGAAGAATGAAACATATTTGTGGTACAACTTTCCTTTACGCAAAATTCAAGCCATGCATTGCATGACGCATGCACCTGTGGTTTCAAGAACATGTCTGCAGATCGCTCAGTTGTGAAAAAAATAATTCCGGTTTGGGTTCCTTGCAACCAATTTTTTATCTTTTGAGCATGCAACGGTACACGTAAATGATTTCTTTTTCAAAGCAATATACCTAACTGCTGANAAATTTGTATAACCACAAATTTACTTTTATTGAGTGCCAAGTAGGATTTACAACTTTCAATTTCTTATAGTACAACCTACAATTTTNTATAGTAGGCTACATGCTGTAGGACAGGTTAAAAAGCTAAACTTTCCTCACTTGGATCATTCTTACACACACCTACTAAATCATGGGAAGTGACCTCATTAACCTATTTAGTGTTTAAGATGATTTATCACAAATTAATTTACAAGATAATTTTTTTACTTGTTTTAGGTTCGCATGAACGTGCTCAACGTTTGCAAAAGTCACTTTATTTTCCTTAAAGAAGCTTTTCTCTTTAGTTTGCTTTCATTTTATTAGACTTCATCAACAACTTTTCCACACAGTCGTTAGTCGTTGGTCCGTTGGATTTGCAAGAAAGAACCATACGTCATAGGAGATGCTAAATGAGAGAAAAAGATTGTCAATTCGATATTAGGATGCAAAAAATCACGGCAATTTGATTCGCACAAAGAGGTTTAGCATGACGTTTGTTTCTTCTCAACGTTTGCTGCGCAGAACATTGCGGTGTTTTAACGAACAACTGCCCCTCGATTAAATTCGACACACCGCGCACTGCTTCATTGAAAAGAGTGCTTTATCTCCACCGCAAATACTTAACATGAAAATATAACCATGTGATCCCTGAGTAAAGCGGGTAAATCGTATCAAAAGTTTCAAAAATGCCCAATCTGGACTGCATCCGACCTGGCGCCGTTCCATATCGGTTTGCTACGAAACGTTTCAGCAGTTTTTCAAAATCCAACATTTAAGAAGAGTTTTAAGAAGCATCCAGTGTGTGTATGCATAAACCAGCATTGCATGTCGTCACTGTCAAGCGACAGTCGCAACAGTTCCCGAAATGTCGATCTCACGACGTTGACGAGCGCCCAATGCTGTGACGTGTGCAACAAGTTGAACAAGGCAAACGGAATACAGCCGATAACAGTTATGGTAAACTTAGCACTTGACATGCTTTCGTAGCAGCTCCCTTAGAAGTGGCTCCTGTTTGTTCTTCCTGCCGCAAGGCTATTCTCTGGAGCTCGGAGTGAAGCCAGGTTTATCCCCTTATCGTCCAAGTACTGTAGTACAAGGGAGAGGTCACACTTATAAAACAAACTGTTTAAGTGGGATAAGTTTTTAGGAAAGGTAGGAAATTGCAATGAAAATTTTCCCAAAACCTTTCAAAGTTCAAAGGAATGGCCAAGAAAATTTGCATCTCCTTCCCATCAGCGAATGATATGTACCATAATCACAGAATTTGCAAAGCCTTCAACAATATTAACACAAATTAAAAAATTCAAAAACATCAAATATGCAATTGTTTGACATTACAACTTTTGTCCAAGCATCAATAGTGCAATTGATAAAACAATGCACCACAATAAGGGGGGGACTCATTTTAATAAGGGGGACTCATTAAGGGGTCAATAAGGGGACTCATTCTAAATCGGGGTGGGTGCAAATCTGTCGACACACCTACTAGGAAGCACCCCTGTTTGCAGCACCTCCATAGCTATCTTAAAACGCACCAGGCAAACACGCTGCGGTTTTCACTTAGCAACAATATATATCTTCTAGTGCGGCTCAGGGTGCATCAGTCTTCTGCTGCCACCAAGTTTTCTCAGGCAATACATGCCTTGCTTCAGGCGGTTTTCGGTTTATTCTTTACAGACTTCACTAACATCGACCTTGTAATCATGCTGAGTTCTGTCTTATCACGCTTGTTTAACAAAAAGTAGTTTAAGTCGGTTTATGTCACTGACTGTTAGTAAAGACCAGTGGTTCCCGAGAGAGGTGGTTACACCCCATGACAGTGTGATATAAGCGACTTCAGGTGATGCGAAAGTTTCTGCCATACTGTGCCTTTTGGATTTCACTGAAGAACAGGGTTTAATGGTGCAAAGGGTTCAAAAATGATATTTCGTTTTGCAGGTGGGTGGAAAACGATTTCACATCCTCTACTATATAATATTCGCAAAATGAAAGAGGTCACTCGGATGACCTACATGGGCTTGCTTTCCATGGCCAAAACCGACAAGTTACGAAGACTTCGGCGACAAGAGACGAATGAAATCGTTCTCTGATTTCGCTTGATGAGATTCCTAGTGATACCATTAGCATAGATCTTAAAATTTGTTCTTATTCCATTTTTTTTTGAAAAACAAGGTTGCTTTATTGTGACAATTGCTAAAACTCTACTCCAACTCTTTGCCTTAACAGAGGTACATAAGTGTAGTGGTATAACCATCAAGCATTGCATCCTCATCCCGTTTAAGTTTTGTACGATTACCAAAAAAACTAATTTGATCACGCAAAGTACAAATGTTGGAAAGATGCTTTTTAAATTGTATTTTACATACACTCAAAATTTCAAATCATTAAAATACTGATGAAGCCTTGACAGAAGACAAAGCGATTATTATTGAGTTTCTGAATACATCAAAAACACAAGTTGTTATCAGTTAATCGGGCACCGCTACACGGATAACTTGCAGTTTGCGTAACGTCTAACATAATTTGCATTTAAGATTACGGCCCTAATTTATCTAAATCATTTAAAAGTGCACGATACCCATGCAGCAACAGAACCATTTAATAGAGGAACTTACCAAATCCTTTCCACTTTTAGTTTGTTCGTCACTACTGGTTTAGATGAATCACAAGATTCATTTAATAACTGCATAAACTTGCTGTTATGTGCAAATTTTGGTTACCATGGTTACCATGTGCTCAATAACGATTAATTTCTGCAAGAGTCTTATTCAGATAGAATTTTTTAAACAAGAAATCCCAAAGCTTCGCTGTTTGTAGATGTACTGCATAATACCATATGATTATTTTCTCACGCATGGTAACCGATGCAGTGAATGTCTTACAACTAGCCTGGATATGAATAAAAACGTTTAAAGACTTTTCTGCAGCAGGACATAAAACGCAAAAGTAAAGTTGCTCCGGTTTTTTATACCACTTGTGTTTTAACCAATCCATGAAACGAGACACAGGAAAATAGTTCACTGAGACACACACATATTAAAACTTAAGCCACTTGTACCTGCATGGTCAGGAAAGCAGTGTTTGTAACTGCCTTATTTTTTCTAAAATTTAAACAGCAGTAGGCTTATAGGCAGTGCTTTTAAGCAAGGGTGTAGTGGTGTCCGTGTGGGACTGTTTTTGGTGTGGGAACTCGTTCCAACACCATTTTGCACTAGTACCGTTACTACAAAATTCAGATTTTTCATTTCAATTTCCACGTGTAACGCAGTGGTTCCCAAACTTGTTCCAGCCGTTCCCCAAATCAAGGTAGCGATTATGTCTTATTACCCTCAGTATTTCACAGTGATCGCTCATAATACAGAACAACATTGTGGTTTTGGTTCGCCTTGTGCCCCCGAAGAATCGCATATTACCCCCGGAGGGTAATTTACCCCCAATTTGGGAACCACTGGTGTAACGCTCGGAATAGCATAAATGAATAGATGATAATTCATCTCGTGCTTAGCACCGTAGCATGGTTGTGTAATTTCTGTTTGTGACATCAACAATGGTATTTGCGTACTCCACGCTTCGTCTTATTGTTTGCATTTATCGTAACTCTGCTATCTTCGTTTCAGAGGAGTATTTAGTAAGCCAACCAATTTTTTGACTTATACAAATTTAAAAATTTGACTTTATAATTTACAAATTTTGAAATTATTTTGACCTATAAATTTTCTTTATTTGCAACAGCAAAATGATTCACCTTAGGTGTTGTGGTTAACTCAGAAGCATAAACATGCACCATATACCCTGAAATTTAAAAAATTGGTTTCTTGACTGCACGGATGATATATTGACAAGTACATTAATAACTACAGTAGAATCATACCTGAGAACATCATGAAGTTAAAGCACTACGCATATTGGATTGAGCATTTATCAAAACAAGTACTGTGAGACCACGTTTCTTACGTTACCACGCATAGCCTACATAACATTCAATCGTCCACTAGTGGGCAAAACAACATTATTACGCCAGAAGTATGGCGCCGCTCGTAAAGATATTATATCTGAAAGATTTAGCACAAAAAAACTGCTAAATCAGTCAGATTTAGCTAAACCTGCGCACATTTACCTAAACCTGCATACATTTCCCTAAATCTGCATACATACATAGCGCTGAAGTGTGTCGGCCGTGAAGAAAGGCATGGTACCTGTCCAAAGAAAAACTCGGTGTTATGTGTCAGTAATCCTGACAAAAGCTACTACTGCGAGGCATAAATACATGGGTGGCGGAACCTTTTTCAAAGTGGGGGGGGAAAACAAAAAAACTATAGAAAACTTCTGTGGTTTGAATTGGCAATTGTGACGTCACGAGTGTTGGAATATGATGCCATTAACTTTTGTCAGCATGTTTAAGCAATTTTATGCAACGTTTTATAAGCCCCCAACGTCCCCAGTCTACACTGCACCCTACCTATCTACGCCACATTGACTCAGTGGCTAATCCATACCAGGCGTTTTGGGGGGCAGTCAAAGAGGGACTCGCCAAAACTGTCTTCACTTGTTTTGCAAAGGTTGCTTGCGACAATCGTTGAGTATCACACGAAAGTGGTTAAGTTTTGTAGGTCAAGAAAGTGGCTCTTTTTGTTGGTTGAACTATGCAATTTTCAGGGAATCACCATTGGATGGGTCTCGTTTTTCACAAGCTACATATTACTGATAACACTGTTGGTGTTCCAAACAATCTCTTACATCTCCAAAATGTATTTAAAAGATATACCATAAAGCAACCTGCGCTAGTGTTTGACACTGTTTTGGCTCTCCGTATCGAGATCAGAAAAAAATAATGTCTGAAATATTCCTGATCTGCTTAGAAGTAGAACAAAAACTTCTTCTTACACTAAGAAGTCACAACTCAAGTTCCACGATAGGAATCTAATAAATAGCTAAACGACGATCACGTTTCCAGGCCAAGCTTGTGCACTCAGATTTACATGGAAAGCATATTGGTGAATCGATAATTAAAAACTACAAAGTAAATGAAAGGCGTTTGCTATGAAAATACTCCCATTTTAGGTAGCTTTGCTCGCTATCTTGCAAAACTATCTCATTAGCGCTTGATAGATTCACACTGGACCTAAAAGTATATCGCCCTGAAATACATGTAACGCCACTAATAAACGGAGAATTTCAATCAAGTGCTTACCACCGTTTCACATACTTCGACATTGGACTGCTGATGTGAAGAAAAAATAAATCAGCAATCGTACCAGTCCAGGTTATGAAAAAATAGTTACGAAACTGTTTAACAGAAGTGGGAACAGGCGTGCTGAGCCTCCTAGATTCATAATCAATTGCTATTATGAAGATTGCTAGATTGCTATTATGCTCAAATTTATGCGATTTAAGCGGGATGATCTCCAACAAATAAACTACGGATTTTGCTGTTGGTTGCAGATTTCGCTTGCTATGCCAAAATTGTCTTTTCGTGGCCAGCGTGAGCTGTCTACGGGTTTGCAATCGGCACAAGGATCAAAACCACATAGCCATCAGCCACTGTTGCCAGGAATGTAGCCAGTTGGGGGTGAAAAGCGCCGTCATTCCCCAAATTTTCGACTGGAAATATTGAACTGTTGAGCAAAATTTCATGACCGCGTAAAATCAATTATTCATTCTACCAAGCTGTAGATAGCTGGTGTTTTTCCAAAGTTTCTGCGTCAGAGCCATAAGCAGTGGCGTAACTGACGGGGGCAGGGGTGCGCGCCGCCCCCCTGGCAGGCTAAATGTAAAAAATAGCCCCCCCTATTAGCTTGCATTTAGGTATTTAGTATTCTTTTGATTTTAGTAGGTTTGTAATTTTAGCGTTTTTCAAAAAATTCTAGGTGTGTTTTCCGGTTATTTCGGGTGTTAGTACATACAAATCCAGTTAATTAAATAACCAAATTGCCAAGATTTTTTGTGTATTTGGAATATGCGATTACTCGTATCAGACAAATATCCGCAAGTTTACCGCCTAGCCACAGGGGGGCCCCAAAATTCAGTCCCGTCGCCGCGGAGGGCTTTTGTTGGCTTGGCCCCCCAAACAAAGCTTCAACCCCCAAATTGAAATGTGAAACACGAGAAATCAGTGGTTTTTATCAATCCCTATTCTGTTTTGTCCTGTAGTTTATGGACAGAGCACTACCTGCCGCTGTTACTTAGGATAACATCGTCTGATCATTTTNGGTACGTTTATGAGGTGATAAACGCATTTGAGGCTTGAGCGTAAAGCGNCACCATTATTTGCTTGGAGTGTTGAAGGTGAAGATAGCCGATATACCTAGTTCAGGGGTTCCCAACCTGTGGTACGCGTACCACTGGTCTTCCAGGTGGTACGCGAGAAACTTCCATTTTTTCACAAAAACCTGGATTCACAGCTTTCTGGTTTGCGTATTGGGCTTTGTTTCTAAATAAATAAATGTTTGTGTACCCCGCTATACCTATTGCATCGCAGCATGATAACTTTCGATATGCTGCTAGCAAATTTATGCCACGCATCGACCAATTGGTGTAAAGTAAACAAAAACAAAAATCTCATTAAATTTAGTTGTGGTGCTTTTTGTTGTTATTTTAATGTATGTTATTTTTCTGAATAAACTAAGATTCGATCAAATTAATTATTCTGAAAGAAGTGGTACGCTTTGACAATACGGGCCCAAGTGGTACGAGATCGTAAAAAGGTTGGAAACCGCTGGCCCAGTTGTATATGTCCAGAAGTCAGACTTCCACCTTATCAACGGAT
>JGI24158J21664_10008580_pt1 | contig 13605 bp, 8 predicted proteins | sample Ectturendosymbi3_FD_21664 | JGI IMG/M metagenome (IMG submission 21664) | reverse complement strand
ATCGGTCAACATCTTCTTGACAACGTCCAATGTGCCTTACATTACAATAAGGACAAATTCTCTGTCCTCGCTCGAGCTCGCACTCCATTTCATCTCTCCGCTCTGGAAGCGACTTTTCATCAAATCACTAAATCCTCTTCTCTGCAAACAAAAAGAATTCGTTTACTCCTTGAAGATCTCCTGAACCTCTTAAACTTTCCATCGGTTGGCTGTTCCAACGTTTCGACGAAGTCCAAATTAAATCTTCAACCAATGACAACTCGCCTTTTCTTATCTCCTAAACCCTTTCTTATTGGCCACTGCTATAACCAATGAAATCACTTCTTTTCTGTATATAAACCAGTTCGGTAGTATCTCCACTTCATTCTGACGATATCCCTTGAAGAGTGTCAGACGAAAAGCTTCGGATGAATCTCTTACTTCACGCCATCTTCAAGTTCTGTACCACCAAACGTCTTTTCGAGAACATTCGTTGTTAACAATGAAATTTACATGGCGTTTCTACTGAATTATCAAGTGCAAGGTGTATCTGGCAAAAATGAACAATCTACCCAAACACCATGGCACGGGGCCCCAGAGGCGCGGGGCCCAATGCAGCTGCATCGGTTAAGGCCGGCCCTGAACACGAACACAACAATCAGTTTTTAAAATAATGACGTCTTGACTTGTTCTCAGATACACCCAGATTTATCTACAAATCCAAGTCTTGTGTTTTGGCAAAAACACACGCCGGTGCCCGACCCAGTTTCAGCCACGTTCATAATTATACGCTAACGATGCAAAGACTATTTTCTTTTTTTGATTTTAACACCTTGTGTTAAAACAAATTATTCAAACACAGTGACTTAATGATGCCTTACCTCAAACGTTAACGTAATAATAGGATACCATTCATCAAAACAAATTGCCCGAGTTTTATTAAATTTTTGTTGGTGGAACGATGGCGGTTGGCGGTTTGAAACAACAGAATCCAAATTTATATACAGTAAGTAATAATGTAATTTTTTGGCATTGTTTAAAATAGCATTAAACGAATATTTACATATTTTGGGGCTTTTTTTAATTTCATATCATCACATTACATTGGTTTTGTTACTGACGAGAGCACAAATTATATATTTCTACGCATCACCGCTTTCCACTTGTAAACATCGACATGTGAAAGACAGAACTTGCAACATTCTCACTCCAAATACTTTGTACTTTGAAAATCGGTTGATTTAGCGTTGATCTTACTATTTTGTTTCTCCAGTATGGCGTGTGTATTTTCAGCGCAAATTTGCCAAGCTGAAGATCTGTACTCCAAAAACATATTTAGTATTCGATGTATGTGAATAAAAGCATTTAAATGATTGTGGGGAGGATCGTGAAACAGAAAAACCCATCAAGAGGGCGGCATAAATTCCTCCCTAAGGTTTTATAAAACAGAAATAATGGCGTATGTATTCATACCCCCAAAGTGGAAATAACAAAAGCGTTTTATGTTAATGGAGTTTCAAAACATTTGTCCAAGTGTGGTTTGAGTTCTAAAATACAAAACAGTTCAAAGATTAAGGAGCCTTTGCGCGTTAGAAACCAGAAACCTTAAATCCATCTGCACCTTCTTAACTACTGTATTATCTAAATATATAGTTTATATAAATATATAGATTATATTATAGATATGTGCATTAAAGGGACCTGTGCCTTATCATGCCATGTGCATATATATGTGTGTGTGCACAGGATAGTAACACAATATCTTGGAAATATCAGCAAAACGTGCTACATTTAAAATTGTACTTTATTTGTTTTAAATTTAAAATGCATGAGACAACATTGTTTCCGAGGCATTAGATAGATTGTTTGATTACGACATAATAACATGATAAAACACAAAACAAATTTCATTAAACCATATGTGAGTACAGTAATGTACTGTTGCAACACTTATTTACTTTTCTTTAAATTTCAGATATACTGCCGTTGAAATGGCTTGACTTACTACAAACATTGTGTAAAAAGTGGTATAAACAATCTTTCACAGATGAATGGTAAAATAATGAAAATTTGGAAGAGTGGTTTGAGTACAGTATATTCTCGTGAAGAGGAATATAGTCACTGCATATGATGTACAACATAAATAAAGAATGCAAATCAATCATTTATTTCTCAGTGAAACAGCTAAACACATGAATAATGTGAATAGAGCGAAATCAAAAACAAAGTTAGATAAATTTGTTGCCAAGCCGATTTCTGCAAAGAATGAGAAGAAAATATGGAAGAAGAACTATAATTTAACAGTATATATAAACTATAATTTAACAGCACAGCTGCTTTGAGCATTTCAACATATCTAATTGCACTCGCGTCTTTTTGCAAAGTAACATTTCTGATTTTTTGTAGGAAAATGTTTTTTCGTGTACAATCTGGGCTTATCAGTAATCACTGAATTGGAGTTCTGGTGCGGTCTGTGGTGTCGTGAAGTAGACGTAGCTTTGACACACCTCTTTTTGCAAGAACAGCTTGAGCTATGAATCATGACATTGTGTTCTTTCACATAAGTTGCGATAAAAAGCTTTGGTTCTATAAAAGCTCACTCTGAAACTTGGAGGACAAGCATGAGAAAATTCCACAAACCAAAGCAAAATTTTCAAGCAAAATTTACTATACGCTAAAATACGTTGGGACATGACGAAAAGCGTGTTAAATAACAAAACGTTTTCTTCACAAAAAACACGTGAGGTGTGCGGAAGGAGTTGCAGTTAGATAAAAAAAGAGGCTGTTAAGGAAACGCAGGGAATGAGTGTGATAAGATAAAGTCAGCAAGAGCAAACAAGCAGTATGACCATTAAAAGCTCGTGGTTGCTGCAAGCTTTTGAGAAGTCAGCCGACTAGGCTCTTCTTTCATGATTTTGCGATGATTCGGACCTGAAAATACCTGTATTCAAGAAATTAGTCTCCACAAAGCTGACGCAGTCAAATCTACAAAGCAAGTTTTTAAATAGGAAATCGATTTCACGTAACTCTACGCATCCTCAGTCCTGAAATTTGCAAGCAATGCACCGCGATCGCAGGGGCTTTTTTCAGCTGCATTTTGTTGTTCCGTAATGGACGTCAAATAGCTTTTCAGTTTTAGTTGCAGTAAAGCTAATCATTTGAAAAAAAATATTTTCTAGTCTTTACGTGTCGCAGCTTGTGTCTTGATTTATTCATTGTATTCTTGAGTTTACTTGCTTTCTCCGCCCTAACTTTATCCATTCAGCATTTTACTCGTAAGCATTGCTTTCAGATTTCAGGACTGAGAATGTGTTGTGTTGGGTGAATCGATTTCCCACTAAAAAATTGCTCATTGATTCGACTCGATGCTCATCCATCAGACGACCCTTTTACTTTTATAAATTCTCCAATGATTTCATTCTGCTGCATTCGTAGATGTGATGTCCAATCTCCAAAAACCCTCTTCCGAATTACTATGGATTGCTTTTATCTTTTTTAAACTTTGTTTGAAAACCATGGATGTATGCTTGTTTCATAATGCAAAGGCTTTGTGACTCTTTTAGTATATACAGTGCTACAGGAGTTGTCACGAATATACATATTCCAGATACGTTTGCTATTAATAATCGCTAACTCAACATGACTGTATTTGTTTAATTACGACAATTAAATTGTGGGTTAAGGTGGAATAACACCATATTTCCTTGAGACAAATATTATGGTATTTTTTTCTTCTTGGGCATACATCTCACAATCGGCAGAATAAAAACAACATTTGAAAAGTATCGTACTTTTCCCAACAATTGCTTGATGATTTAAAGGCGTTGCCAACAGAATAAATGTAACAGGAATTCACCTGCCTTTTGAATTTAGATAATATGTGAGGTAATTGCAAGTAGGTCGTTCTTGTGATTATTCATATGTATCTCCTGGTAGAGCGAAGGTAAGTCATATTCTGAAATACTGAATTTTAAAGAACGGATGTTTTTTAACTAGGACCACCGAGATTTTTTTCTTCAAGAATTACCAACGGGGTCAATTGACCCTAGGGATTACTGTTTTAATGTTATTCGCCAAACGGAGTGGTTTCCGTCGGACCGCTCGAGCAAACGATGAAGCTACAGCTGCTTTGAGCAGCTTTCACTCCACCTCCGAGCAGCTTCCACTCCACCTCCGAGCAGCTTCCATTCCACCTCCGCGTCCTCTGTGGATTCCAGGAGCCCTCGGATAAGGGTCGCTACACTCTCTGCAAAGGTCTTTCTTACATCTTTTCCGCCGGGAGTCTGCCACTTTATCCGATAGGACCTCCTAGTTCTGTACGTTTGTGCATGCCCTGTCGGTTTTTCAAGGCGGAAATTGCAGACCACCATGTGGTGATCTGTCGATATTTCTGCACCCTTTTATCACGAATGTCCAACACCAGTTAGATTAAGACAGCTGAATCTATGCAGGAATCAATGAATGACCTTTGATCCTACGAAACTCTGCGCCTGGTGTACTCGTGCAAATCTCTGTGTTGGAGCAATGCGTTCATTATACAGAGTGTGTTGTTACAGCACGGTTGCAGCATGAATCTTACGGTATTATTTAGGTCAGTATCACCATGTCAATCAATCACCCGCTCCATACCCCAGCATCGTTCCCAAAATATTGGATTGGTTAACTTTTGCCCCTAACAAGGCATCACTACTTTCTTCTATAAACCCCGGGTACAGTGCGCTTAAATTTGGGGCGCAAACCTGGATCAAAATACAAGGAGCGGTCTAACAATTCCAACCTCAACATGCACGCCCGTTTTCCTGATTGGGATCAATTCATCAACACCACTTGCCAGCTGAAGTATCCGAACCCCAGCCTAGGTGAGCTTTGCTGGCTCATCACCGGAGTAGAAGAGTTTCCATCCATCGTCCAGCTCAACAGTGTTAGAACCTCGACGCTCAGTCGAAGAGATGGCGGCAACATCCGGGGAATATCGCTTACTTCCTCGACCAGCTCGTGCTCTTTTGCTGTGAGTGAAGTGATGTTCAATTGCCAATCACTACCTTATGACAAGATTGATTTTTACGCGTGGCTTTCAAATCTCCCAGAATAGAAGCACTCTGCGCTGTCCCCAATCGCCTCCCCAGATGCGTAGCGGACGCAATATAGGCCCGACTGTCGCGAATTTTTCGAACGAAGCCCTCTGTCTGAAGCCCGAGCGCGGTTCGTGGTGACGCGCGCGCCGACCGATGCGCGATGGGTTTCATTAATGTAGCGCATTTCATGGCAGTAGCTTCCCAAATTACGCTGTTGGACAGACTGATTGCGCCATTTACACAACAACGTTTGCGATATCAGAGGCACCACGGGAAGGGGTTGCTGTGGGCACATTTCAGTAGAAGAGGCCTTGCATTGAGTCTACTGCAAGCACAGTCATGCGGCAATCACTCCACCTGAAAAAGGAGAGGTTATGCATTACGCTATAGCCTTTCATAATGGGACAGGGTGGACAATGTTCTTGGTCCATTTTTTACAAAATGATGATTATTATCATTTTACAAATGATGATTACACTCGCTTATTACACTTTATGAAAATGAAAAAGTAAAATTACGATTTACGCTTTCGTTTATTTTCGTTTCGGGATCGCGCGAATCCCTTTTTGATATCAAGCAATTTGTGTTAATATGTAGTATGCAGGTTCAGAACCAAATTCAGCTTGTTTTGTAACAGCAAATGTTTTCATATTGAATAGTTTCTTTTGTTTTTTGTTAAGGTAAGTCGTTTGAAGAGAGCATTTACCTGATGATTCAATGCTAAGCAGCCCACTCTTAGGAATGAACGTTGTTTTTCAAAGAAACTTTTTCGAAATTAATTCCTCCATTTTCTTATTACAGATAAACATTTTATAAACTGTGATCATCTTGTCAAGCAACGTACATCACAGTCCAATGAGGTATAATAATCTGTGCTGACGGTGACAAGTTGATAGTACCAAACATTATACAGTAGTGCTTGTAAAACGAAAGTTTTGAATTTTTTATTTTGTTTTCTTGACGATAATCATATTTTATGACGCGTAATCTGCAAGACAAAATTACAGTTAGGTTTCTTAAAAATCAGCAAATCTTGAGTTATTATCGGTATAATGGTAATGCGACGTCCACATATAATGTAAATTATTTCTATTTTCTAACTCAAGATCACGTACAATTTTGAGACAGCCTCTTGGTTAAATCATATTGAAATTTTTCTAATTTTTAGATGATTGTGAATTGCACGAACTTTGTAAAATTTACAAAGTACCAATTTCATCAAGAAAATGTACACTTCTATAAAATAACCAGTGCATGTGCAGCTCAACGAACAAGCACTTGCGACAATAGCAGACAGCTATTTGCAAAAGTATTGTTGGTTGTTATTTAAGCGTCAACCAAAAAAATGCTTGGTTGATCCTTCGTTTTTGTGTTTTTTTTCAAAACGCCCAGGAGCGTATACAGAACAACCAAAAAAATACATTGCGTAGCTTTCCCCAAAGTAACGATAATTTAACCCACAATCTTTAAAAATGAGCATGTCACGTATGTAGGACGTAAAGGTCCATAAACTGTTGCTCTAACTGCCATGAAAAAAGAAATTTTTTTACGAAGCCGAAAATACATCTTCACCGTACACTCATGCAAAGCAAGCTTTATTCAAGCAAGCGTAACTGACAACATTCTGCTAGAATCAAGGAAAAGAACTACACGACATTCTGATCATTTTTCAGCTTTTTCTAGCACAGCCTTTTCCTTAACTCAATCACAGTCACCTCAAACATTTCCGATAAGCCTCTTTCGGTATTGCAGGCACAGAAGCATAAAATGCAGACAAGCTTGTCTAGCTTGGTAGCAAACACTGAAAAGACTCGATTGCAAGTAAAAAAAGCTTTTTCACAGTTTTTTCAAATTTGGAAATGGTACTAACACAAGGGAAGAATATTTTAATTAGCAGATAAGCATAGGTGTAGCAGCAAGCAAACTTTTGAGGGTGCGAAGGAATTTTGCTCGAATTTCCCCAAACTTTCCTGAAATATTTTTGTGTGGCGAACTCTCACATAAAAACATGAAGACCTTTTTTGAAGGTCACCCTTTTGTAAAGTTCAGACGTTTTTAGGCAGTTAGGCAGTGTCTATTTTGCCATCAGAGGCAAAATCATTGCTGGAGCTGATTTGCCATTAGGTGAACCCGATTGGTTGAATCGGTGATGTTATAAGGACAGTATGCTTGCAATAGCATATGGTCGTTGTCATGTGACCTAAAATCCTGGACCAAAATCTAACCCTAAACTGCTAGTGTCACCTACTCAGCTTTATCTGTGGACAAAGCTGGATACAGTTTGAATGGCAAAATAGTCCCATCAGTGCTTTTGCTATTGGTGGCAAAATAGATACTACGGTTTTAATCAGTCGGTCTCATTGATCACATCAGGTTTTTCGCAAGAGCCTACTATTTGCGGCTAAACAATGTATCCCACGTGGCCGCCGGAAGAACTGTGTGCCATGCTGGGACAAGGAGTGCGAGACCCTCTATCGCTCCTTTACTCGAGCCCCATCGGGGACTGATTCTGATGGAGCCGTTTTGTCCCTACTATCTCGGCCCGGGCAGAAGAAGCAGGAGCGATGGCAGGAAGCTGTAAACTCCATCGACTTCTCGCACTCTAGCCGCAAGGCGTGGAGAACCATCAACAAACTTACTGGCAGGTCAGGACGTTCCTTTCACCAGTGCCACGTCTCGGCAAACTCCATCGCCTCGCAACTCGTGGAGAACGGGACACACAGGACCGGGGATCGCAAGTCCACCAGGCTGGTCAACAAGCAGCTGTCTGACCTATGGAAGATTCCAACACCTGAGGGTCACAGCATCTCTGAACCCTTTAGGCCGGAGGAGCTTGCTCTGCTGCCCTCAGACGTCTGAAGACAAGAAAGTCTCCGGGCTTGGACTCCATCTTCCCGGAGTTTATACTCCACGCTGGGTCGGCTCTAAAATCTTGGTTTTGCGACTTCCTCAGTTCTTGCATGCGCCAACTCAAAATTCCAAAGATCTGGAGAAGAGCACTAATAGTTGCGATCCCTAAGTCAGAAAAGCCATTGGGGGGCCCAAAGAGTTACCGTCCCTTATCTCTGCTGTGTGTCCCTTTCAAAATCATCGAGAGACTTGACTACGCTCGTGTCGACCCAATCATTGACCAGTTGCTGTCTCGGGAGCAGGAGGCCTTTCGACACGGGAGGTCGACCGCAGACCAGGTCACCCTGCTGACATAGGACATCAAGGATAGCTTTTCGGCTGAGCTATGTTTGTTGACCTCACAGCAGCCTACGACACCGTATGGCACCGTGGCCTCGCGTGCAAGCTGTTTCGATTCCTGCCTGATAGACACAGGTCCACATGATTATAGAGATGGTTGGCAATCGCAGCTTTACCCTTACCACCGGAAACGGCAAAAGAAGCAGTTTACGACGTCTTAAAGAACGGCGTCCCACAGGTTATCTGTCCTGGCGCCCCTTCTCTTCATTATCTACATCTCTGACCTGTCAACCACCGTCTCCAGGAAGTATGCATATGCTGATGATCTAGCAATCATGCATGCTGATGGAGACTGGCAGGCAGTGGAAGGGATCCTGACCAAGGACATGGCAATTGTAGATGAATACCTCCTGGTTTGGAAGCTAAAGCTCAGCACTACAAAAACGGTGTCGGCAGCCTTCCACCTTAACAACAAGGAAGCTAAACGTGAGCTTAAAGTCAAACACAACAGCGAAATCCTGCCCTTCTGCTCAGAGCCCAAATACCTCGGAGTAACGTTGGACAGGTCGCTCACGTACCGCCAGCACCTTGAGTCACATCGCAAGAAGCTAACATCACGCGTCGCATTCCTGAGGCGGCTTGCTGGCTTCGGTTGGGGTGCTGGAGTGCTCATACCCGCCTCATCGACGCCGCCATCAACGACGCCTTGCGAATTGTGACTCGATGCTTGCGTCCTACACCAGCAGACAACCTTCCAACCCTTGCAGGCATCCAACCTGCTGAGCTTCGTCGCAATGGAGCCACACTGTCTCTGGCACGCTGTGCCATGGAGCCTGGACATATGCACCACTAAGCGCTCACACGCCCATCGAGTGCAAACGCACGGCGCCTCAAATCGAGACACCCATTTGTATCAGCCGCACAGCACGAGTGTTAGACATTTCCTCTCCTACTTATACAAATGGGGCACGGTCTCCTCTGCGGCCTGTGGGTGTGGCGCAGAAGAACAAACCGTCGACCATGTTGTCCTCCAATGTCCAACCCATCGACCTCCTCATGGATTGCATGGCCTGACGTTTGTGGACGATGAGACAATCGAATGGCTGCTCAACACCTGCCCCGAGATCTGGTGCGGCCAAGCAGTGGTTTAAACAACTAGGTCAAAAGACGAAGAAGATTGATCACACAAATAGAACAGAGGTGTCCAAGCGTCTGTGCCCAACTTTTCAGGGATTTTGTTCAAAGTTTCAATGATTTTGTCCGTATTTTCGACAAATCAAAGCATTTTGGGGTGTGCTTTCAACCCCTGCACCCCAACCCCTGCACCACTGCATATAAGGACAGGATAATTGTTATTCTTAACTATAAAGGTTATCGCGCTATAATGATCAAAGAACTGCAGCAGTTCGAAAATATGGATGTGCCGGGAGATAGATGCGACGTTTACCTTGGCAAAATCAGAAAGGAATGTAACGATCGTGTAACTGAACTCCATATACTGTGCTGTGGGTGCAGTTGGTGTTGAACTGCTGCCACACACATCTGGAATGAAATAGACGGACCATTGGTACCGCAAGGTCAACGGCGCATCAGCAAAAGTTTTTCGATGCAATGCACCAGCTTACGCTTTCCCGCTTTGTGAAGGCACACACGTTATTTGGTTAAACGTTGGTATCAAAGACATACGGATACGCTTGTTACAATTTTCTGGTAACATCATCACCTCACTCATTACTGCATTTTTAGCATTTGTCCTGAAACATATTAGAGCAAACTTTTGCAAAAACTGGCTGGACAAGTCTTGTGAAGACAGCCGTCAATATGTTGCAGATCTGCTCAAACGAAAAGATCGCCAGGCTAAAAAGGTAGGACCTTAAAAGCAAAGGCCCGCATTATGCATTGTGGTGTCAGATGTGGAATCAGTTTATCCAAGCTTGTGTAGAAACACTGCAACAAAAGGTCTTTAATCTGCATTGGAGATGCATTCCACCTTCAGCACCGAGGCCAGAAAAAGCATTGTTGAACCGAACAAAGACTGACGTAACAACGTTTTCACCCAATGAAACAATCATTTATATAACCAAGCGTAGGGAATTGTAAGCGGTGATAATCACTTTGCTTCATTGGCAAACATTACTTACTATGCATTACATCCTACAGTCGATTGCTGGTGTTTCAAAGGGAGGTGGAAATTTTCCGCAGATTCATCGAAGGCGTATTTTGGATAACAGCATCAGAAACGTCAAATTAACACATTCGTCAAGCACTCATTTCAGCATTTGCCCACAGTGGCCTGGAACTTATGTATTTCGCCAAGCCCACACAACTGACCAGACGGGCGAAGTAAAATTCCTAGACGCTCATTATAGCAGAAATTCTGAAGACGGTTTTGGATTTTCCAGTATCGAAAACTTTTCAATATGATGTGGTAAAGAGTGCATATTTGCAAAAAGGTTTTGTCTGTATTGGAAAGTTTCTTTCGACCACCAACCAAGGCTATGTCTATGTAACAAAGTTAGCATATTGATTTAATTACAGAAAAGGCAAAATGTGCTTGAACATCTCGTACCATGTTCACAGGCATTTGCAAAGCATTTTCAAACATGCGTTTGAAATATTTGTAAACATTTCGGGAAACGTATCAGCAACGCGCTCATGTGAAACTCTACGTAGGCCTACAGTATACTGCAATTGCTTCCGCTAGGTGGAGTAAAGCGACAATATCATACAACCACCACCGTGCATTACACTCGTTCTTTTAACATCCATTATCTTTAAGCAGTGGATTTGGCAAAAGACGTTACTACTCTTGGCCTGTTATAGTTTGCTTAGTACTGAAAGAAACTCCAACAACACTTTAGAAAAGCATGTTTTAACAAAAATGAAACCAGTGTTTTGTTGTAATATGTTTCTCACGCCTACAGTATAACGCGAAACTAGGCTCACGTGTTCTGCAAGTGGTTCATTCACATTTCCATAATTGTAGATGCAATAAAACTTTGATCACAGGAATCTATCTCGCCATCTGTTTATCTGAAAATTATTGCCTGGTGCTTGCTTTAACTACTATTTTTTAAAGAAGGATTGACTTTGAAAGTTGTGTTACACTGTGGTAGGCAACTGTTGCCAAAAATGCTAAAATGAATCAAATCAACCCAAACACCTTCTCAAAGCTATGCATAAACAGTGATACATTTCAGTTACTGTAACATTTTTAGTAACATCAGAAGCAAAAAAAAGTCTTCATAACAAAATACTTTTAACGAAAATCATTTAATAACAGAAAAATATCCCGCACCTGACAATACTAACAACGTTTTCGAAAACACAAATAGTTTGATAAAACATTTCCGCACATATGTTAAATGCAAATCAACTATGTTTCATTAGTTCATTCATTCCAAAGACCCTTATTCGCCAGTAATTCTTGAAATGGGCGTAAGCACGCAGTTATGCCAAATAAATGTCGGTGGAATGAAGAAATATTTCTTTTTTTCCTGTTTTCCTTCAAGAAACGCCTCTGTGAAACTTTTACACTCCAGTTTTATGATTATGGCGACAATATTATTGATTGTAATTTTTGCACATCATTATCAACCGGTGCTTTTTAACATGGATAAATTTGTTGCACAAAATTCTGGTTCCTTGTTTATTTCTTAAGCCATAAAAACTGCAAATGTAACGTTTATTCCATAGCATTTCATGTTCCTTTTTCCTTTAGCGGTAAAGAGCCACCATTGAACGTCCGTCAGAAGGTATACTTTCGGAATATTTTTTATGTATTTTCAAGGACAAAGAAAGTTAATGAATACAGAAAATTAAGGAAACTGAGAAGTGCGTCGTCATAAAATTAAGACGGGCTGAATAAATATATGATCCACAAACACCTCGAACTACCACATCATGTTTGGAGAACATCGTCAAAAATTAAATATTTAAACTATAGTGATGATTTACTGACTAATTTAGTCCGACATGTGAAGCTCTTTTGTTATATCTCTTCGGGGTCACAACATGGGTCACGAATGCGCCACCTGATCGCTGATCGGCGTTACGGCCCCGGTTGACCCCTTATTGCAAGTCGATTTTCGAATTTGAGCAAAGGTTGAAACGAGGATAAAATGACACCAGGCCAAGATCGAAATTTCTGTGTCGACAACACACAGACGAGCCTTTCCAATTCGAAAATACACTGCATGCAATCTCTAATATTTTTGTCGGACGCTCATGTTTGGTCGAAGTTAAAAAACAAAGAATGATGTGCATTGGAGGTGGGGCGATTGCACTTGGCGGTTGAAACGGCAAAGCTCCTTGTATGATCTCAGCTAGGCCAGTTAGCCGTAGGCCAAAGCCAGAATTCCGTTTATTACTGGAGAGTTTGAGGTAAACCTGTATGTCCGCCGAGAGCCAACGCAAGTGGATCAAGGGCCGTGGATTGATCACACAACCGATGAATAGCGGAAAGACCTCAGACTTACAACAGCCTAGTCCACAGCTTCATGCATGTTGAAGTGAATTGGAATTTGAGTAAACTGAGGTAACGGCCATATGCCCTTCAGTGATACTGCGTCCGCCTATCAAGAGAAAGGTTGAGTGATCATGCAGTAGCCAGTGAGTGAATCGTCGTAGCGCTTCTTATCCAAGAGCATTTACTTCTGCTGCCTACATAAAACCATGTTATGTTCTCTTCAAATTGTGGTTAAGGGAGAGTGGACATTTTACAAAAACGCCAATACACAGCTTTGAGTCTTGCGTTTCTGCTTGAATAAGGCATTTTCAAGCTTGCTGAAGTAAACTTCTACACCACTACGCAGCTAAACTTTAGTTTGTTTCCTTAACGAGTCATTTAACCAAAACGTACCCAGTAACCTAGGCCAATCTAAAAATGCCACTGTATTAAGATACTGGGCAAAGAAATATTGCGCAGGTTAATGTTTAATTCCTTGCAAGAAACTGACGCAATACAAGCGTTATTTCTGTACCAACCTTAATAATCGCATGCGTTGTCGAAAGCACAAATGGCATTGTTCTTGGTGAAGTCACTGAAACTTCGCAGATGGTGATCATCTTTAACAAAACACAAGATTCATTTGTCTCACGCAGCACAGCTTAAATTCGTTAAACTGGTTGCTTCAAAAACTTGAACTCATTATCAAGTAAAAGAGTGGAAAGGATTTATCAAAGCCTTATTAGCAAATTAGATGAGAAAAAAGCCATTCGTCATGGTGACATTCCAACTAAATTCTTTAAATTATCTAACCCTGTAGTGACACCTTTTTTAACTCATATTTTCAACAGATGCATGACAGAAGGCATATATCCCAATTATTTAAAGGAAGCTCAGATTGTACCCTTACATAAG
>JGI24158J21664_10008579_pt1 | contig 13606 bp, 9 predicted proteins | sample Ectturendosymbi3_FD_21664 | JGI IMG/M metagenome (IMG submission 21664) | reverse complement strand
GTCAAAAGCAATGTTGTTTAGTTAGAAGGGTTTTAGAAGGGTATAACTTGCTACAAACTCAGTTAAATGTTGGTGCCTGCCATTGACCACTCAGGGCCGGGGGAAAAATCCATCCTCGGCCGGGGCCGGAGCCCCGGTCGTTCCCTAGGTACATCCTTATCTGTTGAAATGCTGTGGGGGTACATGCTCATTTGTCAGAATGCTGAAGGGGTACATGGCTAGAAAAAGGTTGGGAACCCCTGCTCTAGAAGATGCGATGTGTGGTCTACTGGCGACTGGGCAATTTATTGACCCTAAGCCCGGGCTTCTTTTGGATTTTTTTCGAAACGACCATCCTCTCTCGTAGAGGTTCTGCCACATACATACTCCTGCAGGGTTAAACTGTCATTCGGAAAAGCTGACATTCACTGCTTGATGCTGAATGCACGACGAGAAAATTCCCCTTGGAAATATCACCGGTCCCCCTGGAAAAAGTTCTTCCGACGCCCATGGTTAGGGTTACGCTGAAGATCAATCCTTTCCGATTGCAGCTCTTGTAGTGCTGTTTAAGAGTCTTGTGACAAATTGCAGACCACCAATTGAACCAACAGGTAAAATTTTTTCCAATCAGAAAACCGACAGCAGAATTCTTTGTGCAGGTCTTCCAGTGACTTGATGCATTTCTTCCCGTTTTGGTTGACCTCCTGCAGTATGGCTAATGTGGGAAAATGAGCGAATGACTAGTGTGAAATATACCTGGAGAATAAAACCAGCTTGGGTTGTACATGTCATCAATTCCACCGAACGAGTGACTCTTGAAACGCAGTTTGTTGGTTGGGTACGCGACTTTTCGGTCTGGCCGTTTTGGTCTGGGGACATTTCGGTCATGACATTTCTGTACATAAACAACTGATTTCGTTTTTTTATTGAAATGATTATATAGGCTGGTGTTATACCAACTCCCTTTTGAGGAGTCATGATTGCGATTAAATCTGAATCGTAATTATGAGTTTCAAGTATTTGGATTGAATTGCAAAATGTCGATATTGATTTAAGTTGCTTGCTGATGGTAATGAAAATAATATGTTGATACTGATTAACTGTTGTATCTTGGATCATGTTTGTAGTTTTTTTAAACAAAACCTTTCATTGATTTAAGTACGTTTGCATTAAGAAGTGAACATGTAAGGTTTCTGCAAGATTTCATAGTCTGACCGAAATGTCTCGCGACCGAAATGACCAAGATTGATAAGTCCCGTGACCGAAACGGCCAGACCGTAAAGCCTGTTCCGTTGTTGGTTAATAATTTTTTTTCAAAGTCTGCAAATTAGTTGCTAACCTCTCAGCAGTAGCCTCTTGTTTTTGCACTGACTGCTGTCTAAGTAGTCAGGTTACTTCATAGCAAAGTGACGGCTGACCTTATATTTTTTCAATAAATGCAACGCTTTCGTGGTTACAGCATGAAGGACATACAGACATTGGTCAGACTCTAGTGAAACAACTTTTTGCCGTGCATTTCTAGGTGCATTTCTTATTAAATACTCGGCGTTATCTGTTCACTTACCTGTTACAGAACGACTTGACAGTACACCTTCACTGTTTAGCAAGTTTTTGAAAGCGCTGCAAAATCAATGCACAGCAAGCAGCCGTTGGGTTGATTGTGGTTTTGGAATAATCGTTTTTATCAAGTAGGGTCGTGCAAAGGGCATTATTAGGAACCAAAAAGGGGTGAAGGTGTGTTGAAGAGCAAAGTGAGAACGTGGAGCGGAGTACAGTACAATACGCATTGTACACGGGGAATATGGAGATTGCAACGAACTGAAAAAAATGGATTGGCTTTATCAATAAAATGTGGACAAGTTCAGCTTGATGGATTGACAAGTTTACCGGGCCATAGTTTGTCCATGCCTGACTTAAAATTATTTTTGCCATTTTGCATTAAAAATGTCCTGCTAACAGGGGCGTCTGAAAGGGGGGGGGAAGGCACCACTTAGATTTTTAAAATTTCAGGAAAAAACGTTGTTTCTTAATTTCAAGTGGGAAAAACTAAATTTCACCATTTTTGCCTCCCCCCAAGAAACATTTTGGGAAAATCCCCTGGTCCCACCCCTGGAAAAAATCCTTCCGACGCCCACGCCTGTCAACCATATTTAACAGAACCATAAGTAATCTGCTAACATGAAAAACTAAAGGTAGTAAACGAAAAAGAATTTTATATCTGCCAGAATAAACTCAATTCCGGGCAGAACTGAAAAAAAGTCCAATTTCCGTCCGGAACAGAATTCCAGTTCATTCCCAGATAAAACTTGATATTATCTCCTTCACAATCTTCCATGCAAATCAAATGATTTCATCCTTTTGCCCAACTTAATCACAATCAGGTTCCCAAGGGTGCAAAAAAAACATTTCTGTGCGGTTATTACGGAAGCCGACGTGTTCAGATGCGACGCTGCTTCAATCTATGGCATTAAATGTTTGTTTGTTGGACTCTTATCACAATTTTCCAGGTGTGCAGAATCTAAAACTGACCTGTTAGTGATACAGTTGCTTGGGCATGTGCCACCAAAGCTTGTAGGCTGGGTTTGATTCCCAGTCGCGTCATACCGAAGACTTGAGAAAAGGTAATTTCGCGCTATCCAGCCTCGTGCTCTGGCCTGATGGGTGGGTGAAAAGCACTGGTTAACGCGCGGTGTTGCCATTGATTCACCACCAGTACAGCATTCACTGTGAAAGCCCGCGGCGCGAACAAGCTGTGATGGGCGCCGCAGACCACTCGTGACACTCCGAACGGAGTACAAAAGCGTGTATATCGAAACTGGACTGAGCAGAATCTAAATTGAATCGACAGCCGCTGCCCTGATGCGTTGCGCTAAGCTGCAAAATGCAAGGATGAAATCGCTGTAACATTTCGTCAAACGACCCGCCAACTGCAGAGCAAAACACAACTCCTTCAATGTGTTCCAGGTGGTTCCAGAACAAACCCAACCTCGCAACGATCATGGACGCTGCTAACCCGTGGAATTGTACGTGTCAACTCCGATCCACTTTCTCCTTTATACTGGCCGCAATTAACCAATCGGTAAGAGCTTGTTGTGAAAAAAATACTGCTCCAAATTTGCTTGGAAGACGACAGGTCGTTGTTCTTCGCTAGTCTCAGAAACCAGACAAATTCAATTTTTATACACAAGCAAACTTTGCTGATTTGGTCAGTTTCAATTTTTATACACGTGCAAACTTTTATCGAAAGCGATATTTTTGGATTGAAGTAACCGTGCTTCCGCGTCAGGACAAAGTATCAAAGTAGTTATCGCACGGCGGCGTAGATTAATTTCGTAACCAGGATCAATTCAATTAACTGCAAACTGACCAAATCAGCATTCATTTCCATGTTCACGCGAACCATCGCCCCTGCACATTCAACTCGCCAACATGACAAGACACAGTCGCATCGAATTATAATTCCCAATCGACGACTAAGCACCTAATTAACTGTAGACAAGGGGAACAACCAAATAAACTGTAAGTTGTCGAAAAACTTTACTTCTGTGTGAGAAGCTTTTCGAGTTAATGTCAAAGCCGCCGTCATGCGGGCTGTTGATCGCGTCACCAGGAGACCCGCCCTAAATCCAGCTTTCCGTTCATTAGCGTCTGGTGCAAGAACAAATGCTGCCATTTGAGCTTTTTACTAGTTTCCAACAAAACCAGCTCACTATATTTTTGTTGCAATAACCCGCTTGACACACCCTTATTCGTACATTCCAGGCGCACTGTTCACCGCTGGGAAGCGGCGCCCTATTCGCGATCTTCAATCGCCTGTGCATCACTTGCAGCCAGCCTCCAGAACTGGCCGGCAAAAAACTTCCGCTTTTGACAGACGGCGATTTCCCTCAGTGCACGCTGCAGACAACGGCAAGTCGCAGCACACGAGGTAGCACTGCGGCAACGGCCAAAGTAACTGGTAATTCAACTGAAGACGTCAAAGTTTCTGAGAACAGCACCGACTACTGCTCAGCAGTTATTCAGCAGGTGCGAAGAGAAATGACTGTTGCGAAATCGCAAACGCAGGAAGTCAGCAGCACGGCCAAGACCTCACTGGCTACGACGAACCATGTCAACAAAAGCGCATCAGCACCGCTACCTAAATGGATGATAGCTCTGATTACGATTTCTGCAATGGTAGCTGCAGCAGTCATCATTCTGCTGGTTCTCATTATGCTCTGCAGTCGAAACAACAACGCAAAGCAAAGACACGAAATTACGAATTTAGGCGAAGTGCGATTTTCTAAACGAACATAATCGGGCAAAGTTTGATGGACGCGTGTTCCAGCGGATCAACACTGCTGTTGATTAGAATTATGTTTGCAATTTAGATGAGCGACAGTGCATACAGGAACTATGCGGTACTCAATGATAAGCTGAACTTACAAGTGAAAAGCTTCTCTATTGTCCAGATGGTGCAAGCACCCTTTGCTTACGAAAATAACCCAAGTAGCTGGACAAAACAAATGCGAAAGATAGAAGCAATATTGCCGGGCTTTGACTAAGCCATGTATTCCATGGCTCTCCACTAGATGATTACATTCTTTAGTCGGGTGGTAACAGAACCATTTAGCCTTTGAAAGGATGAAAAGCAGATTTATCTCCAACGTTGCTGTTATTCAACATCCCACAAGGGATTCCTGGTGAGGAAACAACGTGCCAGAGATACTCACAATTGTTCGTGGATTTCTTTACTGAAGCTGGTAAATCTTGAGCGTTGTAAAGTATCTTGTGACAAATCTACTGACAAACTAACGGCACATGCTCGCCATTGCCAAACCTTCTTTTTCGTGTTGTCACGCTCAGCATGACATAAAATCAGCATGCGGATTTCGCAAGGCCGTGGAAACCAGTGTTGCCACTTCTGATGGTTTAACATCAGATCTGATGTTTTGAGAGAAATTTCTGATGTCTGATGTTTTTGCAAAAAATCTGAAGCTGACTGAGCTGTTGTTTTTTTCCCAAATTTTCTGTACTTTCAGGAGGACATCATCGACTTAGATTCATGGTTTTTAAGTTTCTTTGCTCAATTTCTCACCCTCGTGTGTATGGTAATCGTTCTAAACTGAAGAAGCTCTCTTCATAGCGTTGGGAATAGCATTTACGTTACGCATAAATAACCAACTTTTCCATTTAATGACGATACTTCTCTCTTTTTCGGATTCAACGTGAGTTATTGCACTTTGTTAGGTATTGGCAATATAAGTAGTTAGCTTATATTAAGCTGTAATGTAAAAATCTGATGTTGCCTGATGGTGAAAAAGGCAACAATCTGGTGTAAACGCGACTGACCCCAGTGGCAACACTGGTGGAAACAGCGCTTACGAAAGCTGACGGTCAGTAATGAGACAGCTATTTAGTGAATCTGATCGTCTGCCAAGAAACTTGCCAAATGCAGAGGGTCACTATACATAGGTTCTTTTACTGCCTGTAGCAAGAAAAAATAATCCGTTTTACTATGCGTGCGACAGCTTGCGTTATTTTTGTTGTGTTTTTTTGTCATCCACCCCAGTCTCCGACTTAGTAAGCATTCTTCGCTGCCGTTCCGCACATCTTTACACGAAGACAGTTAACCACTATCATCAGACTGTTCAACTGGTCTCTGAAATATTAAGAATTTTTGCACCCGCTTGTACTGCAGCAGGTTGGAAAGTTACGAACAAAGCATCAAACGCGTTAAAAATGATTGAAGATTTGTTCGTGCAAAAAGAAATAAGCCTACAATATAATAGAGCACGATCGAATTTGATTAAAATAGCACTGTTTTTGTAGCATTATTGCTGTACTAAAGCTTTCTTGTATCGAAAACAATGTCTTCTCTCTGTAGGATGGGATCAACTCATCCCTGCGCATTTTTAAATTGCTGTTACTATAATTGCACTTATACATGGATGTCTTGGTTCAAGAATTACTCAAGTGGTATTTTTGATTTACCAAATAAAAACTCTTACTCGCGTATAGGGGGGAATCGCCAGCGCCGCAGTGAGCCCACAAAAACCTAAGTTGCAAACAGACAGGCTTCAGATTTTGCAGTGTACCGGTGCAGAAATGCTCAAGGTTCACCGCCGGCAGTCGTCTGCTGAGCAACCCTCATTCCCAGGTATCTACGCGTAACAAACTATTGCTGACGACCAACACAGTAACGCACGAACATCGGTAACATCAACAAAATGCCAGAAGTCGCGTTGCGAGCTCACCCTTTCGCGACTTTTGGGCGTACAGGTGCCATTGACTGCTTAGCATGTCTACAAGAACATTTGACTGCGAAAACTAGCACGCGTTGCATTCCTATCGCTCTTTAGAAACATTGGTTTGTACGCATCTAACAATTATATTTTTCGGTTTCATTTTACCACTTTATGGCAGCCATTTGAGGAATAATTTGTAGTACTAGAGAGGAGGCATATTGGACATCCGTTTTGCTTTTGGGCTTTGTGCACGAGTGGAGATAAGTTAAAAAGTGCTTTCGTCATAAGAGTATCCTTTTACAGTTGCTTATGTGGCAAAATTTAGTGTTTTGTAAGTAGAATATTGACAAAAGTGATTTCGGTGCATTTTTTGTTCCAGTCGTTTTATTAACGGAACCTACTTGTCCCATACATGCTCAACACCTGGACATACTTGTTCCACTAGTCATGTTCTTTCGAACTTCTTTCCAAAAATGTTTTGTGTGGTTCATCCATTCTAGGACGTAAACATCTTTCGCTCTTTCTCATAATACGCCTATTCATAAAGACGTTGGTCTATACCAGGGATTCCCAACTTTTTTCTGGTCATGTACCCCATTCATTATTTCATCAGATGAGCATGTACACCTAATATTTCCTATGAAAAAAGGTTGAGTAAAATGACAAAAATCCACTGAATTTTAAACAACCCTTTTAGATTTTTAGAACTATAAAGGTAGACTCCGTTATTATGTCTCAAAGTTATATGTATTAATATTTGGAAATAAATAATTTATAAATATATTTTTCCCTTCTATTGCTAACCTTAAATGTACGTACCCCTTCAGACAGGCAAATGTGCCAAAGGTTGAAAACCCCTGGTTTAGACTCTAGACAACTTTCGTTTGCAAAGGAGCTTAAAATTCAGGGTGTCAATCTTAACTCAGGTCGAAGCAAAAACTAAATTACCAGGCCAATGAAAACCTTGAAAATTTGCACTTACAACCGTTCGACCAAACGATAGGCATTTGAAGTCGTAACTCGCGATACGAGTCGTGGCAGGGTACATCTGAACTGCTACATTTCTCATATACTTCTTTCCTCTCCGGTCGAAAGATCGGCTAAGTCCATGTTTGTACAAAAATTAACCAATTCTAAAAAGTTTTTTTGCCGTATGCTGATGTATACGGTCATTAACATTTGGGTGGTTACACAGAATTTCAAACAAGAAAAAATCAGGTTGATTTCTTTGGAGTAGACAGAGATGTTAGTAAATGAATATCAGTGTGTTATTGACTTGTGTTACAACTCAATGACATCCAGGCAAGCGCTCTTGCTTATACCAGGGTTCTCCAAACTACGGCTCGTGAGCCAAATCCGGCCCGCGAAGCCAGTTGTCAATAATGATGAAATAATATATTCACAAAAAATTTGTTGATTTGGTAGAATGTTAAATATCCCGAAACAGTCACATTGCGTAAGGTGTCCGGCCCTCGAAATGTTGTGTAATAGCTTATGTAGCCCTCTGAAAAAAGGGAGACGGGAGACCCTTGGCGTATATAGTCATGAAAAATGAAAACTGGTAGAAATTGTTTTTACAGCAAATGTAAAAAAATCTCTAGTTATTTTCAGAAAGTCATAAAAAATGTATGAAAATCAGATGTTCAGATGAACTTCGCGACAGCGCTTGTGTTTTCCAGACTGTGATGAAGCCACAATTTAACCACAATCTTGAATTTTTGTGTACCAAACTCACATTTGGTAGGTTTGGTTGGAACATTGGTGTCACGAAAAGGTGCACTGGAGCAGGAACGTGTTAACACCAAGTCTGATGGAGCATGTTTGTCTCAGTGATGAAGCCTACTGGGAAATATGCTGTCCCAGCCCTATGGAACTTACTTTCAAAGTCCTTACACTTGTAACCAAGTTCAACTGAACTTTTGAATATGAAAGTATAGAACCTCAGTTTTTCGAAACAAGTCATGCAAAAATTTTGCATCGAAAGGCGAACAACAAATCGCAGTTCATCTGCGCACAAGAAGAAGATGGTTCAGCTGCGCGCGAGCTTTGCTGGGCAGAAGTCATACAGCTTAAATTCTGCTTTACTCTGCGATTCATCACTGCTTGTTATGAGTGCAAAATATAAGAAATCCGAAGTTTTCAGCTATTTTACAAAAGTCAGAGGTGAATACTTCTTTGAACAAAGGGCTTTTAAACATATCTTCGCATTTGTGTGTGCGTGTTTGAAAGAACACATGAGAGTCGACTATGTGTTTTGCGTTCTTTATATGGTTTTCCGGGTAGCACTGTTAGCTGCAATCATCACGACTGCCACAGTCAAAGCATTCAACGAGTGCAAAACACTTGGTCTGTGTTAAAATGCTCGGACACAAATATAGTTTTCCAAACAGCCATTTTCTTGATTCTGGTTGTAAGAAATAACACAAGGTCCTCAGGCGTTGACGGCAAAACCAGCGACTGCCTTTCGAAAAATTATGTATATTACGGTTATCTTTAATTACAATTCTGCCAGTACTGTAACTGTTCTCTGAATCGTCTGAACCTGTAAGTGTTGTTTTTTCGCTGATTTCCTCCTGGGATGAGTGCTGCTTGTAAAAAACTACCAGATTAAATTACTCATAAAGGTTTGGAATATTCTCGTAGTTTTGTGTACTTGATTTAATTCATTTTTCATTCAATTTGAGGCACACCTAGACAATTAAAATATCAATGTGTGTGAAAACGAAGAGAAGTCGGAACTGGAGCCTGAGCCATGAAAAAAGAGAGCTCCGGAGCTCGAGCCACACTAATGAAGACCAAGAGCTCCGGAGCTGGAGCCATGTTCATGAAAAGAAAATCTCCGGAACCGGAGCTGTGTCATTTTTCCGACGGCTCTGCAACCCTGAAATAACCCACACTGTAGTCGGGCACATACACGATCCAGAGTAAAAGTTCAACAGATAAATTGCTTTTGCAACAACCTCCAACGATTCATAGTAAATTGAAATTTGCAAGAAGCTCACAACAGTAGGCTACTGATGTTAACTCAATGATCGATTAGTGCCGGAGCATTTTCGCCCTCTTTGTGTTGTTTCGCCCCCTATCGTCCCATTTGTTTTTTTCGCCCCCTTGCCAATCAAAATCGCCCCCTTGGGGGCGATTCCGCCCACTTTGAGAAACACTGGTCTAATTCGTCGATTCGCTCAATTCGTCACCTCTTTCTAACCCTGAGGAGCGTTTTGTTCGGCTAATCCGTCATTTGCAGTTTCGCTTTTGATGTCTACGCAGTTAACACNNTTGGGAATTCAAACAAATTAAGGATCTTTATCTGAGAATAGTTGCACCTCGCAATTTCTTCATCGAATTNATGCAAGAGGTGCGAAGCGCGACCCGACTCCCCATTGAGAGAACGCGGGAAGTCTTTAAAGTTTATTAAAGATTTAAAAGGTGCTAGATTAAATACAGGAGTCTAGGTAGAGTAGAGGAATTAAAAGAGTTTAATTTATTCAACAACCATAACCATAACATCATCAAGTTGTATTTTATTGCAAATAAACGCACTATGTATACGAGTTATTATGATAATATATACCAGCTGCTATGATAGAGTTTTCACCTGTTTGCATAATTCGTCACTTCGCCTAAAATCGTCACTTTTTTCTTATCTCCTTGAGGTGACGCATTACTGTACTATTACCTGACTATTTCTACACAGACCTAGTGATAGAAATTCGTTTAAGTGTTTTTCCAAGGTAGCCATGAACAAGGACCGTACTTCCCTTTTACGGATTGGTATGTTGAGCGCGAATAGGTACATCACGCCTTGTGAAAAAGTGAAGCATTTGGAAACACAGCCGCGACTGTTACAATAAACAAAGTACTAAATGCACATGTTGGGCTTCGGAATCAAATCCTTTCGCAATCAAACCCTAAAGCTTTTTTATATTATAAGCGGACAAACGGCATTTTTCTTGCAGTGCGCAAATCTAAGACGGCGCAACGGTAACAAGTTACCATGTTACCAAAGACCATTCACGAAAATGTTGAGTCCTTTCGCCTACAAGTCACATGTTCGTCGTTTACGATGTGGCGTTTCAAACTGTTCGCAAGTAACGGCTCAGAAATTCGAATAAACGTCGTCAGGGACATTGATCCGTAAAAATAAACAAACTCCATTCGCAGCGTAGATTCACAAAGGAGCACCATGAATGGTTTTTACTTAAAATCATCAAAGAACGACGAGAAATGGCAATGAAAAAAACGAAGAAACTATTGTTGCTCTTTACCCATCAGATCATGGTGACATTTTGTCCGTAACTGATTTCTGCTCTAGAAGTGAAGTTTGTCTAATAAAAGCGCTCTCCAACTTCGATAACTCTCTTTCGCCACTGCCCAAATATAAAGCCTATAAAGCAAATTGAGGCGGGCAAGTCATAGCGGTAAAGGAACAGTCGGATGGTTTAGGTTTAACACCGATTCTACTTTACAGAGCTACGCGTTCTACAAAAACATGCTTGGGCCTACTGTTTCGTCACAGTGCCATGCTCACAATGTACACTTCTATCAGAAAGTGATGATCAAAATTAACAGTCTTCGTTCATTCGTCCATTCTGTGCCTCACCACACTCTCCTTACGATTTAGAAAACAAACATATCACCGGCGTTTGGTTATATATGACAGCATTATTTATGATAGCTGCTCTGATGGTGGCAAACGAATGCCAGATAAAGCACAACTTTCCGCCGCTGAGATAATGAGGAGGTCGTAGAACTACATCAATTAACGGTGTGTTAACTGATCTAAGCTTCACAAGCTTGTAGCTCGTAGAGAAATATCTTTGCTTCGTTACTTTTCCAAATTTATTTTTAATAATGGCGTCCTGCCCTTTTCCTGCCAGTTTTTCCAGATCGTTCAAAGAATTCGCTCATGCTTTCTGCCACAACCGAAATGCTCACTCAGCAGATTCCACCTTTGAAAATATCATTGGTCTTTAACTTCTTTTCCCGCAGCGCGTCTAGTATGGAACTCTCTCCCGCTCGCAATCAAATCCTAAGCCAGCCACTCCATTTTCATGAATTGCCTAAATTGTTACGATCACTTATCAAAAAACAGTTCCCATCACCTGTCGGGAATCTATCCAAATCTGACGCCTATACCTTGTACGTTCAGAGCCCGTGGACTATCAACAAAATAATTAAATACCGTGTTCGTGTGTGCGGCGATGTTGAGACCGTAATACACCCTCTCTTACACTGCAATGTTCACAGCACAATTCGTGCACAATTTTATAATAATGTTCGTGGAATTCTCGCCAAACGCCATATGCTGAACGTTTTGAGCGTTTGGGCCACGTTTCATTTGTTGCTTTTACTTGGTGTACCTGATGCGTTGATCCGTATTTCAGTTGCAGTTTTTAGTGCTGTTGGCGCCTCTCTGAAATCCTGCAATAGATTCTGATTGCACTCGTTATGATTTTCTACACTTTTTCTTTAATGCTTGCTGTTAATTTTTCTTGCGTCGTTGTTTCTTTGAAATCTCGACGGGACAGGACAAAATTGCACCATTCAGGCGATCGCCTGTTGCAAAATTATCGTTAAACAAATAAAAAACTTGTCATTTGTGATGTTAGTCATTTTTTATCTTCAAATCTGCAAACCAATAACAGCTACTTGATCATATCTGGTCCCGGTAACAAANTCCTGTCGACAACATGTTCAAATGAACATGGCTACTCACTAGAGTCCTGCGCGGGGCGGNTTAACCCGCGAGGGTTGCGGGTACACGCATTTGCGGGGCGGGTGCGGGAACCCGCAGAGATATGGGTGCGGGCGCAGGACGGGCGCGGGTTGAACTTGCTGCGGGGCGGGTGGGGGATAAAAAAATTGTGCGGGTTACTGAATGTTGACTCAATGCATGTGAAGGTGACATGAGCAGAAAAGAAAGTTTCACTTTCTTATTTTACAGATTTTTGGAAGACGTCCGTTGGTCTTGAAACGAACCACTGAATCAATTGCCATTAGCGATGAAACACGCTGCATGAGGTTTTAGTGGTTTTGCGTGACAGGTGCAGGTTTGGGACGGAACGGAAACAGCGCGGGGCAGGTGCGGGAAAGATTTTTCAAATTTCTGCGGTTGCGGGGCGGGTCGGGTTTAAAATTTGCGGATGTAGGGAAGGAGCGGACAAGAATTTTCGACTCGCGTAGGACTGTACTACTCACATCCACTTCGAATATTGCCAGGATCCCAAACAAAGCTCGTGAAAATTCGCAAAATTGGCCGCAATCACGCAAAGCTACCGGTTGCCGTAATAATACAGCGCTATTTCTGCAGATGCAATTTGGACCACCTAAGGTGACGGAACGTAGTAATTCAACACTTACATATACTGGAGACAGTTTGTAAGCAAGAAACAAAGCCACCCACGTGAAAATTTGAAATCAAGCCTGAACATACGCAAATGGCGGTAGCAGAATTTGTTCATCAAGAACAAATATATTTTAGAGAAAAACAAGAAAACAGATTTTTTCTCACTTTCTGCTCATCCATTTCCTTTTTGTGCTTTTTCTCCACTTCCATTATGACTGCTTCCCATTCTTCCTCTTTTTTTATAAAATCTTTCTTTCGTTGCTAAAACATACGAACAATTGTAGTTATCATAAATAATAACGGAAGCGAACTAGACATTTGCGGCAACCAGACATTTGACAAACTGCTGTCTGTCTCGCGCAGGAGCTGCACAACGTGACAGTTGAAGTCAAGGTTTGCGAGATGTGATAGCAGCGATTCTATCCCTAACCACACTAGCAAGGAATTGCAGCGAAAGAAGCGATTAAATTTAAAGAACATCACACATGCACCGCATTACTGCCGTAACAGCCAAACTTAAGCTGTGCTCAGTAAGTCTACACACTGCAAAATATAAACTATGATAAAAAAATTTCGCACGGTGAGTATCATCTTCGAGTTCTATATTCTGATGTTTTATATCTGAGTAATTGTCTATTTGAAAACTTGATGACTAAAAACTGTTGTGACGCACTCGGGCGGACAATGTTTTCGCTGACCAAAAGTTTGGTATCAATTGGTCGTAGGAATAATGTACGCCGATAATTTCAGACACAAACACTCAAAATAGGAAGTTGAAAAAGGCGGTGGAAACCTGCAGCATGAAATCAGGGCCCGTTCTAGGATTCTTGCAAGCAGACGGCTCGCGCTAAACTAGGATCACCCGGTTTGCGTCTATTCTTTCCTAGATATTCCAAGTCTGCTTTCAAAGTTAAGCTTGTGTTCTGTGAAACTTGGGTGTGTGAAGCAGAGTTGCAAACAGAGCCGGATTAAAGGGTAGGGGGGCCCGGGGCAATTTTTAGTGGAGGGCCCTATGACGTAATTCATGACGTCATCGTTTGTAAAAGTTATGCTT
>JGI24158J21664_10008575_pt1 | contig 13609 bp, 9 predicted proteins | sample Ectturendosymbi3_FD_21664 | JGI IMG/M metagenome (IMG submission 21664) | reverse complement strand
TATTGCTATGCACTGAAGATGATAACAGTTGTTATCGAAACGTTTGCAAGATGTCAGTTGTATCGTTTGCTTTGGCCGTAGTATTTATTATAATGATGGGAAAGTTCACCCACCGCACTATTTCTGCTTAACAACGAGAAGTCAAACAAAAATCTAAAAAGTTTGAATCAAAATAAAGGTGGCCTTAAAGCAAGCTTTCCAAGCCATGCGATCCAGTGAGCAATATGTCATCAACGACAAACGTCATAATCCGGATTTCCGAGCAGCAGATGTTTCCAGAAGCAGCAGACGGGAAAGCGACGCCTGAGCGTTGCGGCACTTACGTGATGAGAAGCGTTCTTGAGTTCCTTCATGATGGTCTTCGAGTCACTCTTCAGCGGACAGGAGATGACCACGAAACCAGCGAATGTCAAATCCTTTTCGACGTCGCCGCGCTTCAAGTTCCTGACCTGTGGTTGGACGAAAATGAAAATCACATCATTACAAGCGATGGTCATCTACCTATCTTATATTATCTTCGCAGTAGTATTAAGAGTGGAAGAACCGCACACAAAACACAGCGCAGCTTGGTCGTGTTTGTGTGCGACAAACGAGGTAGCAGGGCGCCATTATTATTCAGAAATGTCAACAAAACAACAGGTTCAAAGAGAAAATCGTGTTCAAAAAGTCCGTTTTTTTAAAGAGCTGCAACGAAGTAAACTAAGCATTCTATTTCACAGTCTGCAAATGAACGCCGGGACGCAGTTTTCATACTCGCATTTAATTCCTGGGTCAACTATTCCTCAAGCAATTGCGGTCTTAGAGCCGTCGTCGGCAGTGACCAGTGACAACAGACAAACGTTTGAACAACAACACTTGCTTAACAACAACACCACTTGCTTGTGCGTGTTGCAATCACCACGTGCAAGAAAAATAGTGGTTCTACCACAAACCGGGGTTACACACGCAAGCGACACGACGTACCTGCTGGGATGACAGGCCTTTGCCAAGGCTTCGGATTCCGAGAGCGAGAACTCGCGCGCCCTGCTGGGACAAGGTCTGGTGCTGCTGGTCGTACGTCACCGGCACCGACGTGAACTGCAAGAGAACGCACACGTACCAGTTCTGAGGATGACCAAAATTTTTGAAAACCGGCCGCTGTCAACACACAAATCGCCACTGCCAACACACAAATCCGACCTTAATTGACCTTTTTCTTAAGAATGACAAGTTTGACCAGAGCGAAAAAACGAACGGCGAAAATCTGGCAAGCAGCACTAAAAATCTGGCAAACAGCACTAACAATCTGGCAAACAGCACTAAAAATCCGGCAAACAGCACAAAAATCTGGCAAAAAAGAACTAAAAATCTGGCAAACAGCACTAAACTCACCATCGGTTTGAGAGTCTCGGCCGCACCTTTCACTGTTACCAGATAGGCGAGCTCCACGGAGCCGAGCTCCTCTTGGGAGACGATGGTGCTCATACGCTGCCGAAAAGATCTTGTTGACAAAATACGGAGATTCCCGCAACTAGAACCAGCGGCCAGAGGTGGCCACGAATCTGGAATGCCGGAGTCGACTCCGGCAGGATTCTGCGTTTTTATTTCGGACTCGGATCCGGTGTCAAAAATTTTTGAAAAACCGGACCCGGAGTCGCCTTTTGTTTAAATTTTAAAAATTTTTGAAAAACCGGACCCGGAGTCGCCTTTTGTTTAAATTTTAAAATTTTGATTTCGGACGCGGAACCGGATTCAAAAATTTCGGAACAGGAGCGGAGTCGGAAGATACGACCCCGGCCACCTCTGCCAACGGAATTATCAATGGTAGGAGCCCCGGGCTGCAGGCTCCCAATGTACGATTGTTGACCCCCAGCTGGGAATGGGTGAAGCCACCCTTTTCGCTGACAGTGTCTCCCGTTTTAGAAATTAATGGAGAGACCTTCCGCGGAGGGAGGGCAAAACCACACGTGCATTCAAAGTAACAAAAAAGCTTTCTACGAAATGACTGGGTTGAGAACTTTTAGTTGAATGATGCATTGATAAACTCGATTTATCGACATACCTTCAACACGGAGCTGAAGTGGAAACGTTGAACAACTTTCAGTGGCTGCAGGCCGGGCGTCTTCTTGCGTGGTATGACGACATCACCTGCGCAATGCATTACGTGTTGCGGTAGATCGTACGCTGACTACAACAAGCGACGCAAAGAATCCGCAGGAAAGTGTACACGCGAACAGTAACAACGGTATTTAAGTTCCGCAGCATATCTCGAAATTCAACCAAATTGTGTCAGAAAAGAAGAACAGAATTACAACTAACCGAGTTTAAGGCTGCCCTCAGACAAATTTGACAATGATGCTTTTGTTAATCTTAAAACTGTTTCCTTTTCTGATGACATATCCCTTAACCTAGCCTGTCCCAACACCTTTTTGGAGCGCTGTGCTTGGAAAAAGTTTTTTTTTTGCATTAAGACAAAGCGATCTCTCGCCTTCAAGATCACATATCGTTCGTAACAGTCGACCTCAGTGTGTTACGAATCGAACGTAACGACAATCAAATGAGTTACTCGATTTTCAAGATTAACAACAAGCACTTCAGAACGCAAAATCGAACACCCAAGTCCTAAGAAAAGGAAGATGCCAAGTGGTGGTGTGGCTTCAGCATCAACGGGACCCTATGGCAAAAGTAACTTATTCCCCAGGGCCATAGAGTCAAATTCATCGGCTGCGACTATCGGACTTGTTCGAAGTGAGTTACAACACCAGCTGCTTGTACGGCGCACCTTTGGTAAGGTTCCACTCGACTGCTTTCAGCATGGCCTGCTCCAGGGGGTCACCAACCAAGTCGTCCTCCATGTTCACTAGAGCGTGACACGTTGACAATACCTGAAATAGTGCTGGTCAAAGTAAGCTGTCCGATAAATGTACAGGCAGCATTCGGTCAAGTTTCCTGTTGTCTGATAGCCATGACGTTTGCAACAGACGTTTGGACCTGTTAGCAGCAGTGGTCGGGAATCGATCTTTCCATCTTTCGCCTGAGAGGCGGACACCGTACCACTGGGATGTTGTAGTTTATTAAAATCACTACTAGTGTCACGGCTCAATATTTCTTAAAGAACAACTTCTTTGCACTCACAGCGTCATTTCTTGTAGTTTATCTAGCAGTGGTCGCCAATAAAGGAAATCGGAAAAAATGGGACGGACTCCTGCCTGTTTTAAATGCAACTTACCTTTTGCGTGATTACTGGAGAACTAGTCACGGCACGCAGCTCCGTCGAGTCTTCATCATCGTCGGAGGAAACGCCTGAACAAAAGTTGTTACCGGTGGTCACCAATCACGAGTTATTGGTTAGAAATTACTGTCATGCATTAAATACAAGAGAAACTTTACCTGCTATGCCCTCCACCACCAAGCTATCACTGGTCAGGGTGCCGGTTTTATCGAAGCAGCAGATGTCAGTCTTGCCAGCGAACGGAATACGAAAGGGTTCGGTGCAGTAAACGTCTGCGAACGACAGACAGATAGTATCCGGTTCAGGCAGCTGCGAACGAACCGAACGCACTTGAAAAATGCGGTTCTGTGTTACGACACAAGCAAATGTTTTGAACAACGCCACCCGCTGGCAACTATACTCACGCAGTTTGGAAAGGGCAAGCAGCGACGAGTTGACGGCGAGCGACAGTTCTATTGGCAACTCCGGCGGGACCACTGAAGTCAGTATCAAGACGCAGTTTAAGATTAACTTGTAGCGGCTCCGTTCGGGATCGGCGCTACCTGCGTACAGGAGCACGCTGCTGTAGTTGTAGAAATAAGTCCTCGTTCGTCCTCGCGAAGAGGTCTTGCCAACTAATACAATCGTTTTACAGCACTGTTTCGTCGCTTCTTACTAGTGGTCATCCCAGTAAAACCATTTGGCTGCAAGTGTAAGTCTTGTTTCTACTTTAAGACACTAAATATGGAAACTGGAAGTTTTACCATCAGGAACAGGAAGAGTTCCAACGTGTTTGTATACCATCTCAAGCTAAAGAAATGCATAAGTGCTCTACTGCAGCCAAGAGCTGAGAAAAAGTTTTTTTTCCTGATAATAGGTTTCAAATAAACTGATTTTTACAGTTTTTTTTTCACAAAAAACAACTTTAGCGCGTGTATTCAAACAAAACCGCACAACAGCTTTACAGTAGAATCGGATGTTTAAGCCGTACGCATCAAACGCACGGCCGAGCATTAACGCGAGATTGGTTGGAACATTTTTCACACACTCCACTGACCAATGGGTGACGCGACTTGGGAAGTCCGTGAACCAGCTTTTACGTTTTCCGCACCAGTCAAGACACGCGACAATAATTTGAGCGCTTGCAACAGACTCAACATGACTTCGCGCCGTTTTCGGCTTTCCAGCTGCTCACCTACTATCCAAACGTATGACGAAGCAGCAATTGCGAAAATCAGCAAAAACATAATGAATGCGAATGTTTCAAGGTTGTTGGCGGTGACGCGCTTGACTCCGAACAGGATCGTTCTCAGTAATTTTCCCTGCAGCGTAAAAAAGCAGCAAGATGTCAGCGAAAGCATCAGAACAACCAAAGCGCAAAAGAACACATAACACAACATTCTATGAAAGTGGCCACACATTGCACTGCAATGCGCAACACACTACGCAGAATAACATCCGTCGCCACAGCAGAGGAAATAACTTAAAGAATCAAGCGGTCAACAACCGACTAACAGCCAATCGATGAAACTGCGTCCGTGCAAACCTTCAACGTGCTGAAACCGGTATGCAGCACGTTATTTACACACCTGCGACGTGCTGAAACCGGTATGTAGCACGTTATTTACACGCCTGCGACATGCTGAAACTAATACGCAGCACGTTATTTACACACCTGCGACGTGCTGAAACCGGTACGCAGCACGTTATTTACACACCTGCGACATGCTGAAACCAATACGCAGCACGTTATTGACACACCTGCGACGTGCTGAAACCAATACGCAGCACGTTATTTACACACCTGCGACGTGCTGAAACCGGTACGCAGCACGTTATTGACACACCTGCGACGTGCTGAAACCAATACGCAGCACGTTATTTACACACCTGCGACGTGCTGAAACCGGTACGCAGCACATAGCCAACACAGCCATTATCCGGGGGACGCGAGACGCCTTCCTTGATCGCGGTGTTCGCGGTTCGGGCGGGGGGTTCGTGCTGCACGATCCGCGTCCCGCCGTTGATCAAGTGGAGTCTGGTGTGTGTGGGGAGGTCGAGCACGGTGTCTCCGTCGACATTCTCGACTGGTTCCTTCGTACAAAAAGCGGTTCTGGCAAAAGCGGCGCTGACACGTCTCTCGACGAAATAAACTGTAGCTGCGTTTCGTCGCCGTTGACGTCTCGCGCTTTTGACAATCTGCCCCGAGCATATCAAGGCCTCTTTTTTCCGTTTTAGACGCTTGGTCGCTGCATCTCAGAAAACTAATACAAAGATTCATATACGATATACTTTTTACTTCCGTAGTCTGCTCCTCGTTCCAATTACAACTGTAACGCTTGAAAACGTTTATAACCATCAAAATGTTGTGAAGTCTTCAACTGGAGCCCCTTATCTAAACCGACATCAACCGGGAATGCCCCGAAAAGTCTCCACTCGACCGAGCTACTAGCACTAATGGCTCCCGGGCCACAACCAGCTGAAATTTCGGGAGGAAATGATTTAACTTGTTGTACCTAACAACTAAGAAACTTATTGGCGCTTTGACAATGTTTTTGAAAATTTCGGTTGAAGGCAATTGCCCATTGCCCTCTGGTTGCGGACTTGGACGGCTCCAACACTGAAAAGATGCAGGCTGCAACGGTGGATGCGTCATAGACAGGTGACAAAATTTTCTACTTGGAGTGATGGGTTAACCAAAAACATGCACCCCTCCAAAAAATCCCGCCGCTGTTAAAGAGCTGTTTGTCGTGCGACCTGCAAAGCTCCGATTTCGCAGAGGAAGTGGTTTACATCAGACATCCCCAAAGAACCCCGTCCGTTGGAAGTCTGAAATTCGCTTCTGACCTTTTAAAACGACTTGCTTTTGACGGAAAGTTCGGTGTCGAGTGGAAGAGCGCGACAAAATAAACAACGCTTACCTTCATCTGCGGCACGCTCTCGCCAGTCAGCATCGCCTCGTCCACGATCACCCTCCCACGCACCAGCAGGACGTCGCACGGGACATTTCGCTCCGAACCGGCTTCGGTGGGCGATCGGGTCAGGGATATGACGTCGCCGGCCACGAGACGGTCGCTCGGTACCGGCCTCCACTTCCGGCAACGGTAGACCTGAGAACCAAAACCGTGCTTGCAGCGCACGCTGCTGTTTTCGAAAGTAGCGAAAATAAAGCGCCGCGCAATGTTCGGCGCGATCAAGGAGTTACGGCTCGTTGCGTAAAATAAAATCGTTTAAAGCAAATTCGAGAGACCGAAACAAGCCTCTAAAATTTTTCCAGCGATCTCTCAAAATCCAACAGATCCTCGCTTTTCCACCACCGGCACCAAATTCCACTAAACCTCGTTTTACGACCATCTTGGCATTTAGCTAAAATGGCTGCTGTCTCTCAAAATGTTTTAGCAGTCACCAAGGTCAAACCTTGAAAAGCCTGGATACATACATACGCCTATCCAGGAAAACACAAGACGAACCTGCACTTGATAGGGTTGATTTCCCATCTTTCTGATTTCAGCCATATTTCTCAGTTGTTGGTAAACAAGGGAGGCCTCGAAGGCAACGAGCATAAACAAAGTAAAAAGTGAATAATACCAATATTCATCTAAACACCAAAGGACAACACAAAACACCTGTAAAACAGAGATCGGCAAGCAGTTAGTTGTTAGTCGTAAAACCTTGTCGACGTAACAAGTAATGCTACTAAACGCATGGCACTTCACTTATTAAAGAAGCTTGGGACGCGCGGCTGCACTACCTTGAGACTAAGTTGATGAATGCACAACATGACATGCGTTGAAAATACTTATACCTGGAACACGAAGAAAGGGGCAGTGGCTCGCTCCAAAAACAATTCTTTGAACTCTGGAATTACCATCTGCATTCTGCAACGCAAAACCACATAAAACTCGTTAGTAACATATAAATTACCTTAGTCCACTAGTGTACTGTACACGGTATGGCATATGCATTTTAAAACGAGATCTCACCCTGTAAGTACATGGCAACTTAATGTTCATCACAGCAATTCAATTAAAAACATAACCCTCTCCGCAGCTTTTTTGAATTGCTTAGTGATATGTAAAAAATGGCTGTTATTAACATAAACACAGCAGACACACTAGGAAACAAGACTAAAAATAATGCTTTCAATTGAAATCTGGCTGTAGCCACTAGCCAGGTACAGACTGGGACACATTCTCATTTTTTTAACGTGACGTGAAAAAAATATTTGCTCTCATTCTGGCTGGCACTGTCATTGCTCTGTGACATAGGTTACGTAACAATGATTGAGAAGTTCTCATGAGAACTTTTGCATTGTTTCGTAACCCATGTCACTCACAAAGCAATGATAACACCAGTTAATCCTCTGCGTACTAGGCTCATTCATATTAGCCCAAGTTACTGGACAACTGTTTTGTTCGTATGAAATTATTCTCGAATGGGAACTGTCCGTTGGATTGGAATTCAAAGTCATTGTTCTATGCAACCTATTGCTTCAAAAAAATATTCAATCTGATACGAATTATATATTTAACAATACTTAATCGCAGAGGGCAGCTTGGGCTCATCCGGTAAAGCACCAGAGGACATATACAAGAGAATGAAACTAAGAAAAAAGATAAAAGCAGGGGCAGCTCAGGCTCTGACAGATGAGCCCAAGTAAACCTCTGTGCACAAGACCCATTCATGTTAGCCCAAGTTACTGGACAATTCATCGTTGGTTGGAAATTATTCTCGAATGGCGACTGTCCACTGCATTGGAATTTAAATTCAATGTTCACTGCAAATCCATTACTTGAAAAACATTAAATTTGATGAATTATATTTGAAAAAAACTTAATCACTGAGGGCTGCTCAGGCTCTAACGGATGAGCCCAAGTAGCCTAATGCACGAGAGAACGTATTCAAGAGAATGCCTACTGCGAAAAAAGATGAAAGCACAGCACAGTCAGCTGATTCCTTGAAAGCATACAGAAAACCTAGTGCTTCTGCCTACTATGAATGATATTCTGTGATTCAAGTCACCTGCACAATGAACACAAGGCCAGACATGAAACGAAAATATATGAACACTGACAAGGCCCAATTGAAAAAGCCCAAGTTAAGAACCTTAACCAGTGAAGTGTGTGGTGGCACAAATGTACAAAGTAAGCAAGCTCACGTTCTACAATATAAATCATAATTTAAGACTCAGGCTGAGCCTGAGTGCTGCAGTCGCCACTGATTACAACCCCATTGAACAGACTGTTACGGCTGTGTTTTTCACCCACATGTGCTACTCAAAACATCCACATTGGCTGAAAACAACCACGTTCAACACTGCGCTCAGCTGGAAATGCTTAAACATGTTCCTGAATCATCTGTTTCAAAAGTAACGTGAGCAAAATACTGGGAAAAATCTTCCACTTTGTTTTGATGTCAAAAGTGAAAGAAAAGTCTTTTCTCGGTAACCTACACACTCAGTAACATTCATCGCACCACAGAAAGAGTTTGGGAGCATACAGCAAGTGTAAAAAGTTTCAACACCACCACTCATGCAAAACCCTCAGAACTAATAAAAACTCAAATCAATTTGCAGCAAAACCTACAAGATGAGTACAGGCTGGTTACAAAATCTGCTGGGGTGAATGCCAACAAATACCTAGGCTAGGTATTGGCTAAATACATCTGTTAGCCTCTCAATCCAGTGCTGTGGACTAGTCCATTGCTCAAATGATTTCAATAAACGCAATTTGTTTTTCACATAAATTTATAATAATTGATGCAAACAATCCATTTATCCCCTAGTCCCAAGCTGGTCCACTGTTTAAGTTCAAAACCCAATGTGGCCCGCAAGTAAAAAGTTTGCACCTGCTCTTGGGTACAATTGTACTCTTTTCATAAGCCTCATGATTTTTTACAAGCAATGATCAAATTAAAGGCAATATGGCAACTAAAGCTTTTTATAATTGGCAGTGAATGTTTAGAGGTGGATTGTTGATATTGAACAACATAGATCATTGCAATAAAACAGTCAATACATTTCGGTTTGTCACTCTATAATCAATATGCAAGGATGCAGGGTGCATGTTTAAACAAAGGTAGTAGCATGGCGACTAAAAAGCAGACGACCCTAGGAAAGTATTTTTCGTCAAATGCTGTAGGGTTGACGAATGGCGATGTCTTCATAGTTGACACAAAGTGCCAAAGCGGCTTACAATGCGTGTTGTAAAAAACAATGGAATCGTGTACAGTATTACCTAATTTCAAAGTACCTGCAATTTTCTGTTACATAAATGTTACCCCTATCAAAGAAACTTACACATTATCTCCACAAACATCCTTAGATGCTCCATAAGCTGATTCATCTGGAAAACCTCGCCAGGTTTTGTAATGTTCGAACGTCTTATTGATAGGAAATTCAACAGGTTGGAAACACTTCTTTTCCTCTCCATCATAAACGTATGTTACCTAAACGAACAAAAAGACTTTCTTGCTAGGAACCAGGGTTGATAAAAATCATGAAACAGATTTTTTTGATGTTTTTATTTACTGTGTAGAGGGTGGCCACCAAACAACTAGTAATTTTAATTAACCCTTTAACGACCGCACAGCCCAATATATTTGCTCATCCTTTCTTGGCCATAAATCGCCAGCCGCTGGAGCTAGAGAGCTGTTCAAACCTTCTACGGATTCAGCAAGTCTTCTAGTTGACATTGAAAAATTTTTTTTCGTTTTTGGTTTGGCGTTCGCTGGGGGGAACGTCACAAGTNGGAGTGTTTTTGCATTTTTTTGGCCACCTTTACCTGACCCTGGGCCTCAACCCATTGACCCATTCTTTTGGCTCAAGTTTTTTTCNGAAACTAGGCCAAAATCTGCGTCTTTAGAGCCCTTGAATGGCTTTCTAGCATATCCGTAGCCAAAATTATGGATAAAAAAACAAAAATTGGTGAAAATTTCTGCACCCAAACCCCAACATGGGGCGGAATACACCCCTTTTGTATATGGCCAACACTCGCCAGCGGATTGAGCTAGAGAGCTGTTCAAATCCGCTCTGAATCGGGAAAGACTGAAAAAAACAATTTTTACCATGCGATTTCGGCCTTTCTGGCCATGTTTACAAAACCATAGAATGTTTTGACAGGTCTGTCAAAACATTCCATGACGTCAACGTCTGGTGGGAGTTCAAAAATCAAGCCGAATCAGAGATTTAAATGCATTCTAGGCTATAGTACAAGCTTTTAGAGGGTTTGATGGACATTCTAGCGTTTCTAGTTGATAAGTTATGGCAAAAATGATAGAATATTAAATAGGGAAATCCCCACTAAAATCCCCCGGGAGTTTCCTGTCATATTTGGAATATTTTTGGCATAACTTTTGAACCAGAAATGCTAGAAACTCAATCAAGGGCTCTAAAACCGTGTATTCTCGCCTAGAATCCAAAACTATTGCAAGCCAAAATATTGGCGCATTGGATCGGATGATGACGTCGTAAAATTAACCAAAAAACATACCCTTGTCATTTTTTTATTCTAAACTACACCATGCCACTAGTCATTACAGGGTTTGAACAGCTCTCTAGCTCAATCTGCAGCCGATTTATAACCGGCCAAAGTTTGCCTGAAAAGGGCAAAATATGCATTTTTTAAACCCTTTGAATTTTGCCAAAAACTGGGTTTTTGACCCATAATTTTGGCTATAGATATGCTAGCAAGTCAATCAAGCGCTCTATAGACGTGGATTTTGGCCTAGTTTTCAAGAAAACTTTGATTCAAAAAAATGGGTCAAGGCCCAAGGCCAGGTAAAGGCGGCCAAAAATTCGAAAACATGCCCTCATTATGACGTCACCTTCAGAAAATGCCAAACTGAAAACGAAAAACGTTTTTTCTCGGTCTCAACTAGAAGACTTGTTGAATCCGTAGAGGGTTTCTACAGTTCTCTAGCTCTAGCAGCTGGCGATTTTTGGCCAAAAAAAGGCCGGCCAATCGCGGCCGTTGAAGGGTTAAAGAGTTTTATAAGTTTTTTTTGTGCTGTGTTTCTTCTAGTACAGCAACAGTTGCTATGATTGATAAAACTTTAATTGCTTTATATCTTGTGTTGTCATAAGAAGTCTTGCCTTCTTTAATAATAAGTGAAACCAATTAAAATACTAATAAATGTGTCATAAAAATCACACAAAGCATTAAAACTGTGTATGATTTTTTGCTTGTTTTGTTGATTTTATCACTGATTTAAATGAAATGATTTAAATCAATCAACCCTGACCAGAAATAGCTGAACTTTCATTTAAACTTTTTTGCACTTATGCAAAATGCCTTGATGCAAATAAGATCATAACACCAGCACTGGTGAACAAAATGAAATATTTATTGAAATGCCAATACTGAAACTGACAGTTTAGTAATTTCATTGACACTTGGGCACATATGCATAAAATTTTAATGACCTATAATAATAATATATCTGTTTCATGAATCAAAAATATGTTCTATAACTATGGTTACAGTCAATAGCCTTCATATTTGATGGAATTTTAATGCACTTTTCACTTATGTCAATCTACACCCTCAAACTTATGGCATTTTAAGCTATGACTTTTGAATCTGCAAGGCATAGTGATTTTAGTCCACATGTTATTTTTGCAGTTGAATGACACAGAATCTGTGACCTCAGGTATGTGACTTTTCGGTCTGGGGAAATTTTGGCCAGACTATGAAATCATACAGAAATCTTACATGTTCACATTTTAATACAAACATACTTAATCAACGAAAAGTTTTATTTGAAAAAGCTACAAACATGATCCAAGATCCAGCAGTTAATCAGCATCAACATATGATTTACATTATCATCAGCAAGTAAATTAAATCATTATCAACATTTTGCAATTAAATACAAATTCTTCAAAGTCACAATTACAATTCAGATTTAATCGCAACCATGACTCCTCAAAGGGAGTTGGTATAACAGCATCTAGACTCTAGAGTGACATTTCACCTGCCTATAATCGTTTAATTAAAGGAATGTAAAGTTGTTTATGTATAGAAATGTGACCGAAATGTCACCAGACTGAAATGTCCCAGACTGAAAAGGCTCAGACCAAAACGACCAGAGCGGATCAGCCAGACCGAAAAGTCCTGTTTCGTGTGACCTCACAGTTGCTATGATTGATAAAACTTCAAATGGTTTCAACTTGTGTCGTNATTAGAACGTTTGGCCTTCTACACTAATACTGTATAGCAGAGGTTCCCAACCTGGGGTGCATGTACCCCCAGGGGTACATTTGCCTATCTGCAGGGTATATTCATTGTGCATTTGTAACAAATTCAATTTGAGACATGAAAATGGAGTATACCTTTGTAGTTTCAAAATTCTAAAACTTCTACTAAAAATTCAGTAGAATTTTAGTATTTTACTCAGGTTTTTTGTCATAGGAAATTTTAGAGGAACATGCTCATCTATCAAAATGCTAAAGAGATACATGTTCAGAAAAAGGTTGGGAACTCATGCTGTGCAGGCTATGTGAAAACCTATTAGAATGCTAGTTAAATGTGTCATACACATCATGCAAAGCTCCAAAACGATATGATTTTTTTCATTTTTGATGTTTGATTTAAATCATGATTTTTATTGCTTGATTTCAATCATGATTTAAATCACTTACTGAAATCAAATGATTTAAATCAATCAACCCTGCTAGGAACTGCATAAATTATGCTAAGAATACTTTGGAATTAGGAATGATGCCTCAAAATTCCAACTTTGCTGACCCAATTATGTGCAAAGGCAGTCTTCAAGTCTAATTTTCCTAGATTTACCAATAAAAACAAGATTTAACACTAAACTAATTGCAACAAACCTTTTGAAACTCAATCCATATTTTGCTTTTGATATTAGAAATACTTCGCTTGTGCACAATAACTAGTTCAGTAGAACCATTGTGGACAGTAGGTGTAACTTTGGCAAAAGTTGCAGATAATGGATTGGAAACCTGAGAGACATGAAATAATATCACTTTGCATGTTAAATCCGCTTACAAACTTTGCAGAGTTTAAGCAGATGGCTTGTAAGCAGGGGACTGCTTAGATGGCTTCATGCATGGTACAAATGTTACTGCTTTGCACACAAATGTTACTGCTTTGCACTATGAAAGACCAAATAATGACAATGAAAATACAAAATTTATAAAACTCTTTCTACAGCTTGACACTTTGATGGCCGGTTTAGGAATATATCGTACCTAGGGCTCAAACGGATCGGCCAGTCTTCTAGTCTGCACTCAAAAAAAGTTTTTGGTTGGGGGGTGCAGATTTTTGGTGAGTGACGTCATAAGTGAAGTAGTTTTAGGGTCATTTTGGATCGTGTTGCCTGGCCTAGGGCCCAACCACTAGGCCAAAGTGTTTCGCTGAAGTTTTCATTGGAAACTAGGCTCGAGTCCAAGTC
>JGI24158J21664_10008573_pt1 | contig 13609 bp, 14 predicted proteins | sample Ectturendosymbi3_FD_21664 | JGI IMG/M metagenome (IMG submission 21664) | reverse complement strand
CAGCTCCATGATTGAGCGGTGTCCTTAGTGAATTAAAGCCTGGCTTTCTGCAGATAGTGTTTAGTAGAATTCGCAGGCGAGTGCACGACAGTATGTATGTGGATAGATTGCTTGCGCATCATCGGCTCCATCCCGTTACGTAAAGCACTGTCCTTGATTCTGTCTGTTTACGCAAAAAAAACTTTTATGGGAAATCGGGACACTGTGTGACTTGAAAAAACGTTGAAGCTGCGACTTTTGACTTCTAGCAAACGATAAGTTGCTGACGATCATAAATAACTGCATTACTGATCAGTCTCCTAAAAGTGACTCTGCTTTCCTCGAAGTTTGCTGGCAGTTTTCTTTGGACGGATTATAGCGTTTATGTCCGTTGTTCGTTCATAGCAAGTTCCTGACTTGCGCGGTATTTCAGGTTATAGATCACGGCAGACAACCGCCCGAGTGTCACGCGTTTCAAGTCCACGTTGGAAGCTTGAGAGCGACGAGCAGAGGTTGGATCAAACTGCAATCACGTGACCCGAACGTGCATCCAATCGTCGAACCGAATTACTTGGAAACAGGTGTTCTTTATGTTCACTTAACATTTCTTGTTCACAAAAGCGTTATTCCTGACAATATAGTGACCTTTTTACGTCTACTCAAATTTTGGGCCTTGCTAAAATGCGTAACGTGTCATTCTGTTTTTTTTGCGCTGAGACATTTCGGTCATTGTTTTCGTTGAGAAATTGCGATCAGTGAAACATTTCGCAGACCGATTTTTTTTCAAAATGACCGAAAAATAACAGGCGTCATTCCGTTCCAGCGGTGTTTAGAGTCGCTCCTCAAGTGGCGCACAACATTTGTATTCTCCGCTCTTCTTGAAATTCTGTTCGCAGATTTTCGGAATGCGCGGAGAAAAATTCTGTTCGCAGATTTTCGGAATTTCCGCGAATTCTGTTCGCGGATTTGAAAAAAAATATTCTGTTCGTGAGTTTTCGGAAATCTGCAAATTTTGTTCGTGGGTTTTCGGAAATCCGCGAAATTCTGGTCACGTGGTCAATCCCGAACCGCACCCTGTCTCGTTTCCACAGAAATCGACCGATGGGAGTTGAGGGAGAGCGTCAAGCTGACCAGGGAGATCTTCGCACAATCCGCCTTCGACGAATTCCGGGCCGAGGAGCTCAGGCCTGGTCCAGAGGCGAGTATGACGCTCATCGGGGCGAGTTTGCGTCGACGCTTGTCCGGCGTGAGATTCGAACCCGTTTCCTTTTCTTCTCCAGACCCAGTCTGACGAAGAAATCGACCGGTTCGTGCGCGAGAAGTGCGACTCGGCCTACCACCCGTCGTGCACCTGCAAGATGGGCTCAGAAAGCGACCCTTTCGCCGTTGTAGACCCTTCTACCAAGGTACTTAGCATCTTCACAATATACCGGGCAACTTACAAATATGCTGCCTGAGGTTCGACTTTGATCACGCGTTGGTGTCAAAATTCTAGTAATTAGACGCAAAACGTTGATTTTCGCGTTTTCTAGCTACGACGTTAAGCTGGAGCATCTTGCAATCTCTTTCTACACCCGCACTCGCAAACAACCACGTTTTGAAATCTGACTGGTTTCAAAAAGTGGGGATAAATTCTGTTGTGGGCAGCGAGCCGCGAAATAGGAGTTGTGCCTTGCAAGCGTTAAATTGCTCACTCAGGCAACAACTTTTATTTGAAGGTTTGGTGCACGGTCGGGCGTAAATCACACAAACTGCTTCGTTTCGTGGCGTTCCATGCCTCGTTTAAAGCATTTCGCCTCGTCTGCTTCAGTTCCTGTTTTGCGTTGATCTGCGTCGGCAGCGGAGTCCCTAATTCTGAAGTATCACATCCCTTCAGTAAAAGAATGTATTTTTAGCGATCCTCTGTTTTTTTCACAGCAATGCTTAATCTGTTGAGTGCAGCGCGCATTTACCTTGACTCCGGAAATTATGATTACGACTAGGGATGTGCATTGTGGAGCATTACAGGTTCCGCAATTTTCCGAAAGCTTTATTTCGAATCCAGAATATCGAATCCTTTTCCGGAATAACTTGTTAGAAGCAAAACGAGCTGACCGTGCAGAGGTTTAGAATGCCGATAAGCGATCACACGACTTGTTAATTAGCCCGTTATGTCACTACGCAGTGGTGTGAGCTTGTTGAGAGTTTCTTTCTCTCACTTAGGAGCGCAAGAAGCGCCACTGCGAAATTTATTGAAATTATTTGTTTTGTCAACTTTGCAATTTTTCACGTTTACGCAATCCAAATTTATTTCGAATATAATATTTAAAAAAAACCTGACTTTTTATTCGAATGCTGAATGATTCGAATCCACAGGGTTTGATATTCCATTGTATGCATCCCCAATTACGACATTTCTGTCTCGTCTTTCCGGCATTAGTAGTTTGCGCCCACAAAGCAGTTGGCACCGAGTTCACCGTTGACCTTTGCTTGCAAATAACAACCAACCGTGAAAAAACTGTCCAACCGTTCACCAAACCTTGGGGATAAAAATCGCTCTTGCGTATTACCGCAGACAAAATCTGAGCTTCCGTTACGGCATTACCATTTTAATTACGTCATTACCGGCAGCGACTGGTCGTCATCCTGCCGCTCATCAACCTCTGATACTTTTCAAATTTTTCTAGCAGTCCGTGCAGAAACCCTGTTAATTGTTTAACGTGTTTGTTTGTTGCTTAACGCATTTACAGAACCGACGTGTTTTGAAAATCCGACTTAACACTTCCGCGGCTTCCCAAGTGTCCCCTGGACTCCATCACTTTATTCTTGCAAGTTGTTTTTCTCGCAGGTTATCGGCGTGGAGAACCTCAGAGTGGTCGACGCGTCAATCATGCCGAGCGTTGCCAGTGGCAACCTGAACGCCCCGACCATAATGATCGCAGAAAAAGCGGCGGACATGATTCGGGGCCGGGAGCCCCTGTGCATGCCCGACACCCCCGTCTATCAGCCTTCCCGACTCGACACCCAGCGATAGGAAAGTGATGCTTTTTATTTTCTTACTTTCCAAAGGTCAATGTAGATCGCGCTCCAAAACGAAAATTCACCGCACATTTTCGAACCTCATGTACACAGCACGCCGCGTCTATTTAACGACGTTTCCGCAAATTGCTAATTTTTTTGTCAATGTTTGGGAACCTACTTACTGTCGCGGGCCACATAAATGGTCGAGTACAAAGAGCATTCCAAATTTCATCTTATGATGAAAAATTCAACCAATTACACATGTTTTTTTTACTTGAATACGCAAATGCAACAAAATCTAGGTGACGGACATGTGATGCGGGCCACATGCGGTCCCCTGTCCTGGTCCATGCGTTGGTGCTTTGCTTGCTCTGTGAACGAAATCAACACAAACTTGGGCCTTACTGTCGAATGTTGTCACAAACGTTGCCTTGTGAGTTCTCTCTCGCCCGCAATGTTTTTACCTCATGCACCTCGCCTTACACAATCGATCGTCCAGAAGCGCTTTGACTAATTTTGCATATTTGTTTATTTACCGCGCCCATGACGTTTTTTGAATCTGCTGCTTTGAGGCTACCTCAGGGGCGTAACGAGGGGGCACAATGCCCCGGGTGCCGAATCACTGGGAACGCCGAGAGGTCCCAACAATGTCGCAAGTACTTTCTTCAATACAGTACATATACACCCAAAAGACCTTATGTTCGAACATAAGGGCGCCAAACTTGTTTGTTGCCCCAGGCGCCATCTAACCTCGGTACGCCACTGGGTGACCTTTCAACAATCACCGCCTGAAGCTGCGAATACTTTTTTGTTGTGCAATGCTAAGAGCAGGTTGGGTGCCATTTGCCAAAAGTTATTCGACCGTGTCGAATGGATTCCCGGCTCGTGAGGGTCTCCTGCATCGAATGATATTTGTGTGTTGCGGGGATCATTCACACGAGACCAGAAACGCCCTGGCAAGGTGTAGGTTCTGTTTGTTTTTTTTTAACTGTGAAGCAACGTCTTTTATAACAAAAACTGCGAGGTTTTGTTTAACGAAGTAGGATTTTCAGGACATATCACGCACCGCCATGGTTGCATTGGTGCAGGTCGACTTTCCACCGAAAAGAATTTTTGTTCCGTTGAATGGAATGCGCAAATTTTCGCAGGGGCATAGAGAATTAATATCAACTAACGCCATTGCAAAAAGCTTTCACAGACTTCTCCGAATGTCTTTTATTATTTAAAATAAACTGAAGACCTTGGAAATTTTCGGGTGATTCAACGGCACTTGAAGTTAACACCCTTTATTTAAAATGTTTTCAGATTAAGGCTAAGGTAAGTTTGTAAAAAAGGGTAAAAGGGTCAAATAGAGAATACGTTAAGCAAATGAGGGCCTCTGCCCAAGTCGAAGTCGTTACTATTCGAAGATCGTGTACGAAACCACTCCACACATTCTGTAAAACTTCCTCTTCTGTATTGACCCAAGAAATTGAGCAAGTTTCGGCAGATACTGAAAGTGTTGTTGCTGCACAGCCTTTTCACTTCAATCAGATTATTTTTGTCATTGTGAAGCAATGCCCCTGCCCAGGTAAATCCTGATGCAGGTAACGCATCATGTGTTCACAGACATGGGTGACGGAACCTTTTTCAAAGTGGGGGGCGCAGAACTGCACGTCAAAAACACTATAAAACATTTTTTGGTTTGAATTGGCGACTGTGACGCCACAAGCATTGAAATATGACGTCATTAACTTTTGTCAGCGTGTTTAAGCAATTTTACGCAATGTTGCATAACCCTCAACGGCCCCCATTTACACTACACCCTCTCTATCTATGCTACACTGACTTGACCACATAAATGTAACTACTTGTTCTTAGTCTTACACAAAATTCATTTGCAAGCCAGTACACAAATAAAACCTGCAAAAAGCTAAGGGAGTGTCCACATATTACATCATCAGATGGGCTGAGAGGGTTTTTTAAAATGATGGGATAAAAACTAGCTATCTAAAGTTCTGATGATGGAATATGTGAACGCTCCCTAGTAACAACAGATGTTTCTGTGCTACAGTGCAAACTTCTTTCCAAAAAAACTAATTCTGCGATCATTTACTGCTGTGAATTTTTGCAGGCTTGTTATTAGCTCAACCTGATCTATTAGGTTTTTGTGAACGTGCAAAAACATGCTGTGGTTCAAGTTTTATTGGTTAAGTTTCTTTGTCAGGTAAATCTTCAGTCGTCGAAGACACGAAAACGACCGATCTGCTGCAACATTTGACATTGGTACCAGGGTTGCGGAGCCGGAGTCGGAGGTTTTTGGATGGTGTCGGAGTCGGATTTCTTACAACACTGGGAGTCGGAGTCGGATTTTTTGTCCGACTCGGATGTCCAGTTGGATCATTTTTTACATCATACTCCCACATTGGGAAATTCTTGTTGAAATGGTACAATTTGTATTGAAACTTTCGTTGAAACAGATTTCTTGCTGTGTATCACGATTTTCATTGATTTTACCAGCCAGATTTCATTCCCTTTATGTTACGGAGTCGCTATTTTGGAAAGGTCGGAATCGGATATTTTACCTCCGTCTCGGCAAAACCGGCAACCCTGATTGGTACTGTCAAGTATAGTCGTGCAGTACTCCTGTAAATTTCCCTTAAAGCAAGAGAGAGAGCCTTACTGACATCACGTACAGTTTCGAAGGTATCATCAGGTACGAAAGACGGTGATAAGTTCTTCAATAGTTTTAGTTCCGTTACAAGAACATCGGCATCTATCTTGTCTATCGTCATGCAATTTAGCCGTTGTGTTATTTTTGAAACAGAAAATGGACTCATCCTCCCCTCTTGCTGCAGCCAAAATTACTTGCTCACTATAACAAAAATAGTACAAAGTTTCTTGGTTAAACCCCTCTTCTAGTTTATTGACTATCAAGTCAACAACTTGTAAATGTTGTGTAGTAAGAAATTGCTTAGGTGAAGAACTCTTGTGTTATCTTACCCATTGTCAATCCGACATGTGAGACTTCTCCAACGTGGCACAACAAGGGATTCTATGTCTAATTTTTCTGATTCCTTCACTATTTACGTGAAAGATTCTGGAGATTTTTCTCTCGTAGTATGCAAACTTGTTTTTAAGTTGTCTTTGCATTTTATTGCTTCACATGCAGTCATGTTTGACATCTGAAGGCCAGCAGCTAGCACTTCAGCTGCAGAGAAGATTTCTTTGCCCACATGGAGACCAAAGAAAACCCCAAAATCGAACATGTTTTTCAACAAACCAGGAGCTGACTTTAACCCCCCCGCTGTACCCTCCCTCCTCTGTTATACTTTGCAGGACTTCAATGAGTGACTGATAATTTTCCGGGACAGATTGAATCGCCTTTGCTCTGCATGTCCATCTTGATCTTGTAGGCCAGAGAGGTTTCAAAGATGACTTCATTTTGTTTTCTTGTTGTATAGAATGAAACATAGCCAATCTTTTGGGAGAAGCTCGTAACAACAGCATCTCTAATGAGAAGATTAATAGCTGCTACTTCCTGAAGTGTGAGTTGTAAATTACGAGTAAGGCAATGTGAACCAAGTGCAGTGGGCACTTCTTTTCTTATTTGAGCTCCAATGCCATTGAGTGCACCTTGCAGCACAGAAGCTCCATAGGTTTGACCGCTACATTTCTTTAGAGCAATTCCCAAAATACTTGGAAACTGCACTTGTTTGTTGAGCATCAGTATCAACCTGTCCCTTTCTATTAACTGCGGCGATTCTTGTCTACTCATATCTTTAACTCAGGTCCACAGGCTGCACTTGAGTTGAATTCCCAAACTAGGAAGAAAGTTCTTGTTGATTTTGACAATTGCAGTAGCATTCCATCTATCAGCTTGATGCACTCCAAAATCCTAACGGATAGCAAAGCTATCATCTACCCACCGTATGCAAAATGTCAATTGTTCTTTGCCGCTTATATGTATCTTGTGTTACATGAACTTCAGTTGAAAAATACTCCGAAGCTTTGATTTGGTCCAGCAAACTGTTCATGCAGTTACGATACATAGCTGTAATAAGTTTATCACGCATTTCATGTGAATTACATGCACTGAGCTGTAAGACTTTGCCGTCCAGAGCAATGCTCACTTGAATGCTACTGTTGCAAATTTCCTTTTTCAATTTTGTTCTTAAGCGATTTACTTAAAAAGTGGACCCAATACTAATTGTGTTACTTAAACTTATTTAAGCAAAATTGAAAATATAAGAGGGAGCCCACAGAAAAAATGGGTTCCGAGGCCCATGCGGCCCCCCTGTTCCGCCACCTATGCTCACGTATCTGATGGGACCCGACATTAGATTACGTTTTATCTGGTTCACATGACCTCTGCAAGGATCCGGTCAAAAAACTTTTTACTTCCGTACATCGGGATTGCTCGCTTTCACTACAGAATCGAATGTGCGCAGAGAAACACTCATATTTATGTATTATGGTATTATGCAATATCTCCGCACGTCTGTTCTTTTCAGTGGTGATTTTCATTGCGCCGTGAAAAAGATTAAACACGTTCTGTCTTCACATGAATTCAGGATTTAAGTCTTTACTGTAACAACCGACTTTTGGATGTCGTATTTCGAAGAAAAATCCCGCATATCGAGTCAGAAAGACCAGGAGGAGCACCAGGCCCGCAACCAGGTGTGGGCGACCGGGCAATTGCCCCCTATAATTTTCAAAATCATGTTCATTTATTAGGTGCAACGCCACGTTACAACCATTGCCCCTCCAAAAAATAGCGCAATATTTAGCCGCTAGTTGCAGCCCTGGGAAGTACACATCAGACCCCCGCGCGTCATAAGAACATTTATGAAAAAATTCATACGCCATTCGGTTTAGCTCCGAAAGTTAAGAAAAGTCATAGAGGATTCTACGCCTTCTTAATTTCATGAAACTGAAGAAAAACTTGGCGTTTTTTGATGCCCATATTAATATGCAATGGTTTGGACTTGGGTCTGGGAAGCCCAAGGCAAGGCTGAAAAAGGGGTTCCTTGTTGGTTTTGTGATGACTTGTGTTGGTAAACAAAGTAGTACACAACGACACGCACACGTCTCAAACATCGGCAGGTAGAATGAGGTCACACTTACGCTCGAACGTGCAGAAACACGTCACACATATATATGCACACGGGTTCATGCACGAATATCATCAAACTTCTGATGACGTCATCATACTTAGCCAACCGTGATACGACCTTTTGATCAAGCCTGTTGGGACCCCTGAAAGCAGAGTACTTATGATCTGCTTCGGAGTATGTTAATGAGTGAATAGTAAGTTTTATTCACCAAAAATAAGGAAAATTTACGCGCGCAACACCGCGAGGGGACCAAAGGCGAATGCCTCGCTCGCCTGCTCTTAAATACACCACTATTTACATGAGACAAGGTTAGTTGTTTTGGAGAACAACGAGATTATTTTAAGAGCTGGTGAAAGTTCGCAATAAACTTTTGTAAATGTGACAAGGCCAAGTTAAAATCACTAATGAAGCTGCAGTAGATTACAAACAGAAATCAAAGTATCCGTCGCACCCAGAACCTATACTTGGGAGTTGAACAAAATCGCAGCAATAAATCTGGTTATTCATATACATTAGCATTGTTCTATAACGTCACTCCGTGAGACCGGCGTAAAAACGTCGTTATAGCTGAACTTACAGGCGAAATGTACGGTAATTGCTGTTCCAGCCTTTCGTTTTCTACCAGTTCCGGACAGAAATGAAGATTTTGATCCCAGTCATCTCGAAACATTGTAAATGAAATCGGGAACAGGGCCGGCCTTAGCAAGCGCGGGTCCGGATATGAAGCATTTTGCAGGGCCCCACTCAGCGGCGTGTGCAAAAGTTATGGAGGAGGGTCATCAAATCATAATGATAGAAATCATGAGTGATGTGAAAGAGCGAGGACCGAAAAGGTTATGCCAACCTGGAGGTGTCTGGGAGCTTGCTTGCTCAGTTTCACCTCTCCAACAGAGACTTTTCTTGTCCGTTCCATATGGACATCTCCGTAGCACCTAATGATTGGACCGGGGCAGGATTTTCGGCCGGGGCAAGATCTGCATGCACGTTCTAACTTTGCGCCAACCTTTCCGTTGCTTTGCCCACGGAGTAGACAACGAACAAGTGCGTGTTGTATTTCATCCATAACAACAGTATGGAATGCAAGAGTTTTCCGTGCTTTTAATGTTAGTATGCCACCAAAGAAACAAACGCAACAACTCTGGAAAAGCAGTGCACGCCATTAGACTCCCGTGAGTTATCACTTTGTGCCTCGCACCGGAAGAAGCAAGATAACAAAATAAAAAACACGCTAGTTCGCACAGCCTCCCTACAGGCACGTAGCCAGGGGGGGCAATTGCCCTTCCCCCCAATTCCGAAAGTGCCACTAACAATTTCAGGGTAATCAACGTCTTGATGTGTAAACCAAAGGAATGCTTTAGTGCAAATCAACCAAACTGCATAAAAAATCTGTTCTGCTTCAACTTTTAGTCGAACCTGATCAGCAGTATGTTTTACCAGTTGCACATGTCAAACATTGTATACAGAGCAGGTGTCGACAATCTTTCCCTAGTCGTGGGCCAAAAACAAACTGTGCAAGGAATGGCGGGCCGTATTAATTTTCCACCAATAATTCCGTTCTATTTGCAGTTTATGATGTCGTTAAAACTTGCCAATTTATGGAATTTCAATAAGATTAACGCCTGATTTCACAGTTCATAACGAAAGCCCAAAATACGACATACAGTACATTTATAACATAGTGCGGTTTCTCAAAATTAGTTCTTCATAAGTATGCAATGCAAGAAGTTGCAAGGAAGGCAGATTCATAAAATGTAAAACATTAGGTGGGCCATAACCTAAAGTTACTAAAATTTGTAAAGGGGTTGCGGGCTGGATGATTTCGCTTGGCGGGCCAGATCCGGCCAGCGGGCCGTAGGTTGCCGACCCCTGGTTTTGAGTAAATGCTGGAAAATTCATGCCATGGCTGACCTTTACCTGAGGTTTAAGCTCCGTGTGAAAGTTGGTGATAATGAAATACAAACTTGTATATAAGCGCTTGTAATCACTAACCGAAAGTAAAACAAGGAGTAGCGCTTTTCGCAGCTGTTTCTGGCGCACCAGCTTGCTATATCACACCTGCACCTAATAGTGATGTAAACTTCATTTCAAGACCATCGCAAAAATTCCTCTCTGATAAATATGGCATAAATACCGTAAATTTTGCCCTTGACTGCAGCATCAGCCATAGCTTTAAACCAGTGTTTCCCAATCTTTTTTGGCTAGCGCCCCATTTTCTGACAAACAAATTACTATCGCCCCCCTACCATGACTAGCACACATATCAACACAATTTTTCGTGCATTTCGCAATAAAACTTAATTTAGTAAAACGCTGTTTTTGTTTACAGATTACATGCATACCTGTTTGTTGATCATACTGTTTTTTATGACATTTGGTCACTCAAAGTTAGTAAGACAACAGATATGTAAATATTAACTGGGTCTCCTATCGCCCCACAACCGCCTGTTTCTGCTTCACCGCCCCCAAAAGGGCGGTACCGCCCACTTTGTGAACCACTGATTTAAATGAACATGTAGATTTTTGTTTTTGTAGTTTTGCAACTACCTGCGCGAACATGACGGTGATATACTGTACATTTTGTATGCCTTGAAGCTGAAACCTTGGCTAAGAAGCAATTCAGTTTCAAGTTTTTTTTATTACGCAATTAGGCAATAGACACTGTTTAGCAACACTAACATTTGTTATAGTTATTTAGTTGTGATGGCATGTAAACCTACTGTGACGGTTAAGTCACAAATACAAGGAGTCTTAACGGTTTCATCAATGATTAGGGCAACCAAAAGTCAAAATTTTTCTGCCGTTTCTAAAGTTTATGAAACGTCCACAAACCAAATTTCACGCTCATACCATGAGGGAATCCCAAGTTATTAGGCTAAAAAACACTCAAAATTTATCAATAGGTCAAAATTTATCGTTGTGTCAAAATTTTCTTGCAGCACAGTTTTTTTCTCATTGTCGATATTTTATTGAAACTGCAACAACAGATAGTGATATGATTTTGCAAGTTTAGTTGCAATTCTGTAATAATAATGGGCTTCTTGCGATTTCTGTCGAAATAATGTTGTTTTGCCCACTATTGGACGATTGAATGTTATGTAGAATAGGCGTGGTAGGCGCGAAATGTGGTCTTACAGTACTTGTTTTGATAAAAGCTCAATCCATTGTGCATATAGTGTTTCAGCTTTATGATGTTCTCAGGTTTGACTCTTCTGTAGTTATTAATGTACTTATCAATATATCATCCCCAAAGCTAAACAACCAGGCTTGTTAAAATTTCGAAGCAGAGTGCATAAACATGCTTCTGGGTTAACCTCAACATCTAAGGCTGAATTATTTTGCAGTTGCAAACGCAGAAAATTTATAGGTCAAAATAAAGTCTAAATTTGTAAATTATGAAGTCAAAATTTTAAGTTTTTAGGTCAAAAAATTGCTTGCCCTATCAATGACCTCCCATTACCTTGCCGGCGAGTAAACCAACAGAGTCCGACCTGTGGATAGTCTGAAAGTGATTCAACTTTCATCTGATGTTAATTGCCACCCTATCCTACAGTAATATTCAAAACATTCAGCTACAACGCGACGAGTCAGGAGAAAAGTGTAACGAAAGTACAAAGATGCTTTTTATTTTGTGATTGTTGACACTGCCATGCACTGACAGATAGCTTGCAATCTTTTTTCTCTATATAGCGCATGTGACCGAAATATAACTAATTTGAATTTTTTCCTAGTTAGTTGATTGGATTTTGTTATTTAAACGCTAATGGATTTAAAGAAAGACTTTCAACCGCTTGGTTCCCAAACTTTGTTGAGCATGACCCAACTCTGAGTCTGTTGAACATCTCGTGACCCAAGCCTCAAACAACATGAAAACAATAATGATAGTATGGATGATTTTTGACAGCAAGTTGCAAAGTTCGTTTCTAATGTTAGCAATCTACTCTTTACTCTAAGTACCTGCTACAGGCAGGCACAGCCAAGCAATTGTAACATTGAAAACATACATCCCAGGTTTGGATCGCCTCTGCGCGACCCATTTTTTGACCCTTCTCCAATCCCTCTTAGGGTTTCGATTCCTACTTTGGGAACCAATGCGCGAGATTAACTAACCAACCGTTGTGATAATCTGCGGCGACCAGTAGGCCTAATTCTAAACTTATTGCAGAGCCGTGCTAATAATAGATTGTGGTTTCGTTTTGCAAATATATAACCGTTTTCACACTTTGCGCAGACTGAGTGGGTCAAAAATATGCAGGTTTGTTTAGGAGACATATATAATTTTCCCTAATTAAAAAAATTGTTATAATATTAGTGAATTTTGTTGTTAACTCTAAGAAGTTAGATAAAGACCTATTCGTTGATGGGAAGCAGGCTTAGTGCAAGTAGCGTGCAAGAATGCTACCGCAGTCGTATTTCATAGCGTGACATAAAATCCAAACATTTTTTAAACGTGTTGAGGGACTCTACATTATAGGCTGCATACGTCAACCAGTCGCTCAAGAATTGGACAAGTTCCACGTCTTACATGCGCACAAGTTTTGTAGACCAACTTCTGGAGTCGGTGTCTTAACGCAAAGTCGCACTCGGCTTCGATTAAACGTGTGTTGGCGTACATCAGAAGCGTGTAAATAAAAAAGCGCAATCACCATGGCAGCCACGATGAATTACTACTCAACTGCACTATTAGCTGAAAAGTCATACTGCAGATCTTGCACTTATAGCATCAAGATTTACACAAACGCTTTCGCAAGAAAGTTTTACAAGCAAATGGTGGCTTTCATTCAAAGTAGAAACTTGAAAATTTACAAAAAACTTTTAAAACTTGTCACTTCAGTGAAAGCAGTCTTTTTATTTTCCGGCTTAAATCTGAACAGAATTATTCAGAAAAAGAAGTACCAGAAAAGGCATATTTTATAGATGATGCTTTAAAAACAAGGGTCATTTTATATTTAAATGTTGAGACTTGGTTGTTGTTTGCCCCCCGCCTCCCCCCCTATCAAAATTTCTGACTACGTGCCTGATGGAATGCAAGCATCGTGCCACTAGACGAAAACCTAAGGTCGATAACAGAACGCAAGCAATCCGTGAAAACCACAGTAAAAATGCAAGAACCCGGCAAGAACAAAATAAAATAAGATATCATCAGTCAGCACCATCCGAATTGTTAGATGGTGAAGACACTCATGCGAATTGGTTATTTTCCTGGTCTTCAATCAGTCCGTGCAGAGCCGGATTAAAGGGTAGGAGGGCCCGGGGGAATTTTTACTTGAGGGCCCCTATGACGTAATTCATGACGTCATCTCTTACAAAAGTATGTTTTCGCTGATTCGCAAGGTTCCTGTTTGTTTTATCCGGTAGTCGAGAATGTGCTTGCTCAAATTCCCATACAGTTAGCTGCGAGAAGTAAAAACTAGAGTGTATTTTTGCTAAGAAAAAATAGTTCACAGGCTAGAGAGTGATTCGGCAAGAAACAACATTCACCCGAACAATAAGCAGAAACCAGAGGTTACAAACAAACACACCGGAAAAGGAACATG
>JGI24158J21664_10008570_pt1 | contig 13612 bp, 9 predicted proteins | sample Ectturendosymbi3_FD_21664 | JGI IMG/M metagenome (IMG submission 21664) | reverse complement strand
GTACTAACACCGGTTGTGTAATGCCCTACTGTATGGTTATCCATTTTCTGTGCTTTTGCGAATGATGATACAGCTGTGGAGATGATAAACTGCTTTGTTTCTCCCAGTGTTGGTCATGTGCTAACACCGTTTCTGTAATGTGTGCTGATGTACAGCAAAACACTTTTTGTGCTCTTGTGTCTGTGATATGGACAATGAGTCCGCAATAAAATAAAATATTAAAATATATATCAAATATCAAAACCAAACAGAGGTATGTAAATTTTATGCAGGACAGCTCGACGCTTCACACATCTACAGTCGACTAAATACATGAAATTCCATTTTCATTTAATAACAGATAAAATGTGGAAAGTGATGCACTGTAGCAACAAAAAACAGCCAGTTGAAAATCTGACAAGCTTATGGAGCTTCATAATGAAAGTAACGGCCAAAGAAAATGATTTGAACGACATGCAGCTTTCCTATAAACACTGGGTTTCCTCCGAGAACCGGTGAGCATTGGACTTCAAACGCATGTCAGCCACAAACGAAGATTTCGACTCAGAAGAACATTATATTTCAATGTTGTTTATTACATGTGAGTTATGATATTTTAGTTTCAGATGAGTCTGTTTACCTCTAGTGCCGTGTCGATTCCGTGATTGCCATAGTGATTTGTGCAAATCTTTTTTGTTTAAAATGAACTTTCTTTAAGTCTTAAATAACTCAGTTGCATACGAAGAAAATTATCATGGTAGGGGTTTCATTCAGTGGCATGGTGGCCATTTGTATTTGGTGTGCATTGTTTGTGACGTCACGATTTGACGTCACATTCCTGTTTCCAAACTGACGTTTTAGCGAAGTTTGACATAATATGCACATTATTCCACACACTCCCCTTAATTTATGTGTCATTGAACTGAATATAAACTAAGTGCTCCAGGATAGGGTGTCGGAGGAAAATATACTCAACCCTGCAACACAGTAGTTCATAACTGCAAAAATGTTAGGTTGCGCATTAAAACAGTGGAGTGAAACATACTCGTCACTGCCTCAGAGCAATTTACAACTGCAAAATGAGGCTACGCTAATGTCTTGTCAAATACGAGCAGTGGAGCAGAGAAAGTGTGCCACTGGAATGTCTGACACGCACCCCGGTTTGCAAGATGGGATCTTGTTAACTACATAAGAATTGAGAATGCGCATAAAGTACGCAAGAAAACTTCTGTTTTCTTGTTATATATAGAAATCCAGCAAACATTTGTTTTTTTCCCTGCATGTTCAGACATTATCAAATGCCTGAATACTTTTATTTTAGCAACTGCTGTTTTTGAGCTCATGCAACAGATTTATCATGGTACAGAAATTGGAAATATAACCAATGCGGTTAGCACACTTGCGCTGCTGAGCCATAGCTGACAAAACAAAGACAATTGTTTCGGATAAACTGAACTATCGTGCAACACAATCTTAAACATGCATAGTTGACGAAATGTCTGCAAAAAGCCGTTAGATGGTATCTGGATGCAGACGATCACCCAGATTCTCACCAAAACCTATTAATTACGTTTTGGCTCATTTACAATGTTGCTTGAAATTTGCATGCAAATTCATTCCGTGGTATTTGCATTGTGTCGACAAATTAACAAGCAGAAAGCGTGCGAAAATAATTAATCTCCTTTGCGCAGGTGATGAAGTTTTCGTGAAATATCAAGCTCAAGAAAGGTGGGGTTGAACCCCGAACCCCCCCTTGAGTACGCCCTTGGAATAAGTTGAATAGGAATAGAAAAGTGCAAAGTAAACAGATTTGAGCACTGAAATGCTGGTATAGTGTTTTAATTTGAACAACATTCCACATGATTTGGAGAGTTGTGTGAGTAACTTTTCAATTTGAGGTTTACAATTAAAGGTTATCATTACGTATAATGCCAAGATATTTTCAGCTGCTTAGTTTTGATATTGGGTGATGGTTAATTGAAACTGAAAAATTAATATTGTTACAGTTGTTCATGAGTATGAAATTTCTATTGGAATAATTGATACATAATTTGCTAGCACGATCTCCGTGATCAATTTTTTTGAGCTCATGGTTTACTGTTTTTTCTAAGATTTCATGGTTTTTCCCCTAAATATGCAGATTGATATCATCAGTATATAAAACAGCATTAAAGTTGGAGGCTTTCACGATGTCATTAATATATATAAAGAATAGTAAAGGCCCAACAACAGATCCTGGGGAACTCCACATGTTATATTCAAAAAAGAATATTTAGTGTCTCTTATTTTAGTACACTGAAACCTGTTGTCCAAGTAAGAAGCAAGTAGTTTTAGGGGTGTTCCTTTCACTCCAAAGTAAAACAATTTTTCAAGTAATATTTTAAGATCAACACAGTCAAAGCTAGTGTTTTTTTCACTCATAGTATTTTTCCACAAGATTCATAGTGTTTTTTGATTTCATCTAATGTTAAGAGTTCTTTATGGCTATCTAGTGTTTTTTATGAGTGAGCTGAACGTAATTAAGTTCACAATTTTGTGTATTTGTGACTGTAATTGAGACCTTCTGATTTAGCGCAATTGTAATTTGCTAAAAATTGTAGTTCTACCTATAAATCTTAAATTACACAAGACAATGTAATATGTTTTGACTTAAACCGCTGTGAAGTCACTTAGTCATCTCTAAAAGTTTCAGTGTCCTGTACAAACAAACACAAGCATTGCTGCTATCTTCCATTTTCGTTGTCTCTGGTTTACAATGATTTGCACAATGTCTATGGTTAGCATTGCAACACATTTTCTGCCCATTTTCACTGTGTGTAAGTTTGCTTTTGCAATCTAGTGTTTTTTGGTGAATCTAGCGCTTTTTTATCATGAAATCTAGTACTTTTCTGTAACAACAGAGTGGCAACACTGGTCGCAGTAGTGTTGTAACAATTGTTACATGTTAGTCAACATTGGTGTTGAATGTGTCTCTAACCTTGTGATTCTACCAGCTCCAATGCTTTGCAAAACGTTTTGTTTTGTCTGTTTTTATCGACCTGCGTTCTGCAGAGTGTGTGTGTTTATGCTATGGATGGACTACGTGTCTAGTCACAAACAAATAAATTAAATTATCCTTTAGGTCTTGTAATTACTAGATTTTGTACAAGTTATCCCTTGCAATCAGTAGACTTTGTTTTAGTTGGACCTGTCATATGACTCAGGGGCAGATCCGAGGGGTGATTACCTCCCTAAAACCTACGAAAGTAACTATTCACCATAATTTCATACAATTTGGAAAACAAAATTCACGAACAAAGGCCATTTTGTCATCCACTGTTTTGTCAGAGCAATGTTGTGGAGCACACTACATTTCTCTTGCAGTAGCAAAAGCTGTTGTGAGATTTAACTACTAAACATTACTGAAATCGCTCCCCCAAACCTTACTGGCTGGTTCTGCCCCTAATATGTTACAGTGTTTGCTCTCAAGTGTTCTTATCCTTTTGTTCATCTATGCGGACTTGATGGTGTTCAGCAGGTGATTATGGTCATCAACTTAGTGCAGTTCACGGATTTCATATCTTGCTTGTATAATTGGAGCACAGACCAAGAGATTTCTAACATTCAATTGTCGCTGGATTGAAAAGTTAATGTCAAACTGTTCAACAGAAATGGGTCAGATTTGAATCATTTATCCACAACAGTTTTTAATGACTGTAAGATAAAGAAAGACAAGTTGCAGACTGTAAGATAAAGAAAGACACGCAATTTTGAGTGAGTTTATGGCAGAAATTCTTGTTTTGGGGCCAAAACCTTCTCTGTTGGAAAAAACAGATTTTTTCGGCAAAAATATACTGTTTTCCCAAAATTTTCAGTCCCCTATGATTATATAAATTGTAAACCATAATTGAAAGATTTTGTGATTTTTATCATAACTTCTTAAAAAATCAGCCATTTTGGCCATTTTTTATTAAGATTTTGTCCATAAGCTATGGAAAATATATGGCAACCCAGGTGCAGTCATAGTTCAGAGTTTTGTGTAAGCATATGGTTAAAATAGGAAGCAATATTTATGAACAGATAGACAGCTGCTGACCTTCTTTGGAGATTTTAAATGAGTCTTTCGAAAAAATAGAAAATTAACGCTCAGTTCAAACAATTTTCAGATGTCTATTTAATTATGAAGCTTGAACTAATCAACTAGTGGATCAACACAGTCAGTTAACACTTTATACTGAAATAAGAACCTATAGTGTTGAAGAAGCAAATCTGATTTTCCGTGTCTCTTTTGCCTCATGAAGCAAACATTGTTCTGCAGCTATTTTCCCAGTAGCTAAGCACAATATTGTTTGAAGTGGTCTCATGGACCAGTTCAAAGCACGTGGCAAATCAGGAATATACTTAACTGTCAAGCTGTCTATAATATCTACAACGGCTTAGTCTGACATGCATGGACAAGTGTTGTCATAATTAAAGTGCAGGCTGGTTTTCAGTGGCTTTTGTCTGCATTGCCTGAGGTGTACGCTAAACCATATCCACAAACCTCAACATGGTATGTCTTTCTGTACATGGGCGTCGGAAGGTTTTTTTCCAGGGGGGGCCAGTAGGGGATTTTCCCAAAATTTATTCCAGGGGGGCCAAAAGTGGTGAAATTTGTTTTTTGCCCCTCGAAATTGATAAAACAACCCTTTTTTGCTAATAGATTCAAAATCCAGCGGGGGGCAAGGCCCCTCCTTGTCCTCCCCTTCCGACGCCCATGTTTCTGTGTTGTACCTATCACATAACCACATCAAACAATTGTGTTCAATCAAAGGCAAAATAACCCAAGCATACATTTTACCTCATGAGGCAAAGTAGACACAACCTTTTTGATATGAGTTACTTAGAAGTTTTCAGAGTGTTAACAGTTGAGTCGGAGTTGGTGTCCAAACAGGAGCAGAGTCAGATTCTGAAAAATGTGACTCTGCTCATCTCGTCTTTTGGGTTGTATCAGTGCACACTCAGGGTTGCCATTAAAAAATGAAACGGAAACTAGTGATGCAAGAAAAAATCTGCTAAATCAAGTTTAAATGTGACAATTTTGAAATTTGGTTCAGAAAATCAATGAGACGTCCATGATTATTTTTGAAGTTTTTTTGTGATTTTCTCTTGATTGCAGAATTTGGAAAAAGGCATGTCATGATCAGTCTGACTGGGTTGTGCTGCACACCTAACTAGCACACCCTGGGGGTAAAAAAACTTTAAATTATTGATAAGAAAATGTTTCAAAAGAATTGACGGCACAGAGGCATTCATTGAGACTTTGCTTTTAGTATAGTCAAATGGGGTACAAAAATATAGTCAAGTGGGGTAAAAAAAGAGTATAATGAAGTGGGTTTAAAAAAACCTTCAAATTATTAAAAAGAAAAAAGTTTCAAATGAATTGATGGCACAGAGGCATTGATTGAGACTTTGTTTTTAAAATTTGTAATTTGTTGCAACCCAAGTCCTCAAATAAGATTCGCATATTTGTTTGAAATTTGAATTTTATCAATTTTTATGCTGCATTAGAAGTACATACTGCTTTGGTAATGCATGTCTCTACATACCCATGCCAATAAAAAATTTGACTGAAAACTTTGCATTTTGAGTTTTACGGGCTAGTACATTTTTAACCCAAATGGATGTATTTACTCTGGCAAAAAAAAACTAGTTGCTTTTTATCCCAGACAAGATTTTTTAAACCCATGTTTGCATTGTTTGTATGATCTTACTGTAAAACAGATAAAGTAAATTTCTCTATAGTACTGTTCTACAAAAAAACAAGAAACTTCATTTGTTTCTTGGCATGTCAGCTGTGTGTATTTGATTACAATGATAGTTCAGAAGCAACTGCCAATTACCTTGTTGAGTCTAGAACAGAGATTCTTAAACTATTTTAGGTGCATCTCCTTTGGCATTAGTCATCGATATTAGCATCTCAGTTAACCTCACAATCAAATACAAAAAATAGTAAGAAACTTTATTTGCGATTAATGTGTTTTTTAAAAGTATATTGCTACCACACCCATGACCCTCTTGCAAATCTTTTATGCCCCTTAGTTTGAGAATCCAGAGCAAGGGTTGGGAACCTTTTTGGGCAGGGGTTGGGAAGCAGGGGTTGGGAACCTAAAATATTATATGAGTCTCACGGAAATACAATTAAAAATATGTAGGTTTCAAGGGAGCTATGAAACCTACATATTTTTAATTGTATTTCCGTGAGACTCATAATATTTTTCAACACATAATGCAAGTAACTTACTACTAACGTGTGCATTTTTAAGCAAAATCAACAATTTTGAACAATAGTAAATGGGCCATTCTCTGTCAACTGTCCCAGCCAGTCAACCTACCATCTCAGATTTCCACAAATTTCATAAGCAGATAGAACTTTTCATTCTGATTCCAAAAAACTAAATTTTATTGAAATTGGTTAAGGTTTCGCGAAGTTATGGACCATACAAAATGACTACTTTTTGTGGTCAATGAAGCGTTACGACTAGCAAGAAAATCATCAACTAATTTAAAACGAAATCATTCTCACTGTAATCATTTAACTATTGCAAAAACTTGACAAAAGGTTGTCTCAAGTATCCTTTCTTCAGTAGTGAAGAAATATTTTTTAAAATCCATGCGCTTACCCCAATTTGGGGGTAAATAAAATGGGTAGTCATCAAAATCACTCATGCGTGACATAAATTTTGAACGGTGATAACTCGACGAGCACACATACTATTGGCATGTTCAATACATCATCAGAAAGCTTTCACTGAGGAGATTTTAGTCTATCCTCATTGCTTATTTTATAAATAATCCCCAAAGGGATTTCAGGTGATTTCCTTAATTTTTTTACCGTGTTTGGCCATAACTTTTGAACCAGAAATGCTAGAAAGCCAATCAACCCCTCTTAAGACTCGTACAAAAACTTGCTTTCCAATAAAATTTCAAGTCAAAAAATTGTCTCTTGATGTTGGCGCCCAGGGCCTGAAAATCTTATCCTAATATGCATTAACTTACTCCCATTATGATGTCACCAACAAAACAACAAATGTCTAAAACTTTCCAATTTTGTTTTTAAATTGAAACTACAAGACTTTCCGCATCTGTTGAGTGTTTGAACAGCTCTCCTGCTCAATTACCTGGCGAGTTATGACCTTCAGCCAATATGACCAAGGATACCTTTTGCCCGACTTTATTTTTCATCAAAATTTGGGTTTTTGAGCCATAATTTTAGATCCAGAAATGCTCAAAATTCGATTATGGGCTCTAATGACTTGAATTATAGCCTAGTTTCCAATAAAACTTTGAGTAAAAAAATTGGGTCATTCGTTTGACTCACAGGGCCCGGTGGCCTCGGAAAAATACATGAACCTACCCCCATTATGTCATCACCCACAAGAAAACCAAAGACTTAACTTCTCCAATTTAAAAAAATATATAAACTACAAGACTTTCCGCAGCTTTAGAGGGTTTGAAAAGCTCTCTTACTCAATCGGCTGGCGAGTTATGGTTGTGCAAATTTCAGCAAAAAAGTGGTGCACGTGTCACTAAAAGGGTTAAAGTGTAAGTACATTGAAATCTTAGCCAAAACTTTGTGGGATGTTTATTCAAAAGAAACGAAATAAGCAATGAAGATATTTCAAGACTAAAATCTCCTCAGTGAGAGCTTTTAGATGATGCATTGCACATGTGTGCTCGTCGAGATATTACCATTCAAAATTTGTTTCACGCATGAGTGATTTTGATGACTACCCATTTTCTTTACCCCCGAATTCGGGTAAGCGCATGGATTTTTTAAAAATTTTCTTCACAAGTGAAGATAAGATACCTGAGGCAACCTTTTGTCAAGTTTTTGCAATAGTTAAATGATTACAGTGAGAACGCTTCATTGACCACAAAAAGTAGTCATTTTGTATGGTCCATAACTTCGTGAAACCTTTCCAATTTTTTTGTTCAATTGACATAGAATGACCCAAATGTTTGAANTTTCTCTTTACTTANATGCTTCTTACTGGTAATGCGACTTCTGGTGCTGCATGGTGTTGCTGATGGCTTTGTAGGAAAATTGCAGAAAAAGTTTCATCCATAACTATTGTGTTAAGAAAATATCAAGCGAGTCAGCTGCCGTCATTAAAAGAACCACATCTGGCTCACGAGCCATAGGTTCCCGACCCTTGACCCAGGGTCTAGTCCAGAAAGTAATAAAACCGTGGTCATGAAGGTGCATCATAATTGCATTATTTAAACTGCATCACAATACTGTTGTGTGGAGAAAAATAATGGTAGGTTCAAAAGATTCTATGCTGGAATCACAACAGCGGGTTTACCTTTGAAGGGCCAGATCATAAAAAATAGTATTTGGTTGCATACAGCAAATGATAGAGCAAGATGCATTTAGTCAGATAAAAACAATGCAGAGATTTTTTTTACCAGGTGAAAACTGTTTTGGACACATGTACCTCAAGACAGTGAAACATCTCCAGAGGCTATTTTCAGGTCAAGAGACAGGCCAGCTTGAAATTTCACCCTCCAAAAAGGACAGTATTCATGCAAGGAAAAGTCATTACAGAAAAGTTCTTTTTGAAAGTATGAAGTGAGAAAAAGAAGAAAGGTATGTTGAAACAAAAAGTTGAATCAGATGAGGAACCTGTTTGTCGAACCAGTTACTAATATCCCAATGCACCACTAAATAATCAATTAAAGTTTCTTAAGTACTACGCATAATGGTAAAGCTGAAGACATAAAAATTAGTGAGAAGTAAATATGGTAAGTTTGTGCTGTTTTTTTACCAAGCCTTAAACCTACTACTGGGAACAACTTTAAAAAGTCTTCTTTGATGATGTCGATGATGAAACACCAACAAGTGTGGAAATGAACTTCTTGCACAAAATAGAGAGTACAACTAATACAAGTTGCTTGTTGTGGGATTGGCCCACTGTGAAAGACAAGGATATTCTCTTCTGCTGCATTATATAAGTATTGCTTTTATGGTCCAGACCAGTCAATACTTACAGATCCCGGCAGAGGAAATGCTTGTTTAAAGCTAGAGGATGGTGTCCAAAAAGTTTGCCAACCTCTGCAAATTTGGAAAAGAATACTGATGACCAGCTCAAGACTGCTTGAACTGAAGTGATCATTGTAATAGATCTGCTTTTGCATGAAAGCATGCTGCAAATAAATCATTGCAGGTGTACATTATGGTTAAAGTTAAACACTTGTGCAAAAATGTGTATTACTTTTAATGTACAGAACACAGTCAAAAATGGATGAAAGAGCTGTAGTTTTTTTTACCCAGAAAAAAATACTTTTTATAATTTTTCTTCGGGAATTAAGAAAACCAAAAAAAATTTATGTGACAATATAGGCCTACTTTGATATGGGATTACTTTTTATTAAAAGACCAAGAAAATACCTTCGCTTGTTTCAGAGATATTACAAACTTAAAATTTTTGTTTCTTTTACCCCATGTGACTAATGACTATTACACCCCATGGAAGTAATGTGGCGACGTGAATATGCCACATATAGGCCTAACGTTGAATTCATAGCAGCAATAGAAGAGTGAACCTGGTCGAATGGGGAATCTCTATTGCTGTTATGCTGAGGGCCATTGGTTTGACTTTCTCTTTGCTTGGTTCAAGGGGGCGCATAATTGTGGCTGTAACACCCATATGTAATTCAACCAGTGTTCCCTCTAAGATTTTTGTAAGTCGGCTGGTGTTCAAAAAGTGCCATCAAGATCAAAAGAAACTTAGTCGCCCTTTGTAAATTTTCCTAAAATGAGTCCATTTTTACCGAAAAACCTTTCATAACCATTTGTGATGATTGACCAAGAAAAATAAAAAATAGTCTTCACTTTTTCCAACATGTACACACGCAACAATATCTGATAAACAAACGAAAAATCAGTCATCACAAAAGCAATAAATGAAATCAGCTGCATACAAACTTCTTAGCCAGATGTGAACCTTTTCTCTCAGACAGTGGTTGCCCTCATACGGTCCTGAATGACTGTTCTTGTCTTTGTTGTGCGTTGCTTACTGCCGCACTAAACCAGTTGTTTTCAACTGGTTGTACTTGTACCGCGACCTGTTATAGCAACCTACTCTAACCCAACAACTCCCATCAAAAACTTGAATAAAGCAAATGTAATACAGCTCTGTACATAAAATACTGTATCTTCTGGTGGCCCCTCTAAAAATGGTTCACGACCCCCAGGCTGAAAATCACTGCACTAAACCAACAATACAATTGAATCAGGCTGATGATCTGATGATACTGCACAATTTCTTTGCTTTCGGTCACAGCCGTTTCGGTCACGGGACTTTTCGGTCTCGGTCGTTTTGGTCTCGAGACATTTTGGTCAGACTATGAAATCATGCAGAAATCTTACATGCTAACGTTTTATTGCAAACGTGCTTGAATCAACGAAAAGATTTTTTTAAACGAAATGAGAAGAAAAATCGCAAAGGTGCTCTAACACCAAAAATGTCTTTCGCTGCGAGATTCTCGTATTGCGCGACTATCGATTTCAATGCAATATTAAAATACTTTCCGAGGGGGTTATGATGATAAATTTTATATCAAAATCTTTGGAATTTATCCAGCTATTGATCTGTAAAAAAATCGCGGGGTTATTTTTGTTTAAACGAAATGAGAAGAAAAATCGCAAAGGTACTCTAACACCAAAAATGCGTTTCGCTGCCAGATTCTCGTGTTGCGCGATGGTAGTGCTTATATCTCCTGTAAAATGTCTTTTTCCAACTCTTTAGGTGTGCACCCTCTAGTTAGTTGCAGTGTTTCAGCAGGGAGCTCATCATCTAATACTTAATCCTTTGTTTATTTCTTACTGCGACATGATGAAATGCCTCTTTCTGCACAGGTTTTTGCTTCTCTATTCATTGTCCTGAGAGCAAGTCAGCAGGGAGCAAGTATCACTGATTCTTGTCGCAGTTGAGATTGTGCCTCCTGTCGTTTCAGGTGAGTTACAAATGATGACATCAATGTTATATTGTGCTTTGCCGTTTAGATGAAACTTCTAAATTTTCTCAATCCCATCATGAAAATGTTTGTTGTAGGAGTGTGGTTGCTCGAAGCTCGCTTATATATTGCTTGTTGCATGCGTTGCCAACTAATTTTTGTTGAGTAATTGCTGATGTTTGTTGTGTTGGATGACTATCCATTACCATGCCTTCTTATAGTAAGGAAAGTTCTTTGCTCACTTACGCAAATGCAAAGCACTTTCTCCTGTTGAAGAAGGAAAGTTGCAGCAAAGCTGATATCAAGACGTTGATACTGAAATGTCGTAACAGTTCGTCTGCCTATAGTACTGTTTTGCGTGAACTCCAAGATTTGTCGAAAGACAGATTTCATAAACCTGTTAACGTATGTCCTATACCAGTGGTGCTCAAACTTTTTGGCTCGTGGGCCACATTTTCTTTCAGAAACCCTTCGCGTGCCACAAGAATTAATAATCTCAATAAAAACTCACTTAAAAGATTCAAGTGTTAAGTTTTCTTTACAATGAAAATTGCTTCGCAGGGCCATGGTTTGAGCACCACTGTACCATACGTTTCAGCAAGGATGTTTGGGACAGATGCATACTTAATCAGAAAGGTAGAGGTTTTACGGATTCTGCATGGAGGAGCGAAGTGATTCGAAACTTACACTACTTGCTCATTCGGATTCAAACTGCATGTTGTGCGACTGACAGAATCAAAGCGACTTCACCTTCCATTGTTCAAATGCGAAGGTTATTGCACTTCATCCACGTACAATGTGCAGTTCAAGTTGCATATACAGTAAATGAAGATTTTCAAGGAAAAGTCTCATTTCAAGGTAAAATGCCTGTTAAGCTTATTACAATATGTCGTTTACGGTTATTTGTGGCCAAGACGCAAATTAACTCCTTGAAACGTGCATTTATATGCTTAGCTGAGTCGCGTACAAAGTGCTTGATCCATTTCATCGTTAATTTAAGGAAGATGGCCAACCTTGATCCTTCAATGTTTGCCACAGTGGTTCGCAGTCGTTTTTGTCGGCATTCTCTTTCCCACCAATGCCGTCTTTCATTCAACCTTGTATGTATGTTGGTGCAGATCCCCAAACCCTCGTAATGTATTTATCTCTGCATTTAAAATGGTAACAGCAAAAATTCGCCCTTTCAAAATATTTAATTCCTTATCGTTTGTGATCCACTGATGTGAAGTTAAAGTAAAAAAATTTTCAACGACCCTACCACTAACGTACGGAGGGGGCCACTGTGCCATGGCCCCCCTCAGACCCTAAAAATAAAAAATGTATAAACAGTATTTGGCATTTTATACTGTCAGTATTCGGCAGTGTAAACCAAAATGTTCAATTTCAGGCGAATAACACTATTTTGTTTAGAAAAACGCCTCTCAAAGCCCAAAATGACTATACTTTCTAAAAATTTTGGGTAGCATGGCCCCTTTGGCCCCCCTGGCTACACCTATGCTTTTCCCCCCCTCGGAATTTTTTTGCGTACGCCACTGGACCTTACCAAATTCTTTCAACGTGTCTACTTGTGCTAGAAGTCCGTTCAATCGCACAATGCAAATGTCACCAACCAAATTATGCTTTGAGTCTTACGTTATCATTTGGTAACATGAGAGTCCACAGAAATTTTTCTGTCGAAATTTGCTTATTTTTTTCAGGTTTCTGACAATGCAATTAAATGGACGTTAACAAAACGCTTCACCCTTTCTACCCCATTAGTCTGTGATGGTTGAACCTGAATTTTCGATATTTTGTCTGAAATGTTTTCTACTTCGGCTATCAGAAATGCTTATTCTTCTCATAAACTGCCCAATACCCATTTTTTCGAGCACTTTTTGCTAATAAGCCATGATTTCAGAATAATCAACGGACAGAAGAGCATGCGCGTTGAGTGTTGTGCAGTGTCAGTCTCATACCGGCAAATGATCTGTCATTGCAACAATTCAAGAATTTTATCGAAACATAGGTGCTAACTTCACGTTTTCAAAAAATTTTTGTTCTTAGTCCCAATTTTCAGGCGTACAAATGCCCGTTTTGTCTCCCCCCCTGCGGACGGCCATGGTTAGTAACTTTTGCAAACAGATACAGAATCACTAACAGAAAGTTCGTGAAGCTAAGTCGTTGATTCTTCATATATTTGTACTGAACCTTTCAAATCGAATTACAACCTTCCAGGTAAACGTAAGTAACTATTACCTGCAAGTTGTAACTCCACCAATCTGATGATCAAAGCGCTTTCGCGTTTTGCAGCTAAACTTACAGGAACATCTTGATTTTCTGTTAAAAGTGATCGCTGTGCAACAAGGCTGTTACAGCAATAATAAAAAAGTAAGAAACTTTTCAAAACGCTGTGACCCAACATAAAAAACGTTTTCTTAAAAAATGTGAAATTTTAAGGACATTTTGTAAACTGTTTCTTCTAACTATCTTGTGCATACTTTCCCAGAAAACATACTTCATTTTTTCTATTTGATAATGTCCTTACGCAGGTCGTGCAAAACATTGCAAAGATGAGCGAATTTGTCGCCAGGTGCAAGGTGATGAACGAAAAAATACGATGAAGTTTGTTGAGCATCAACTTCCACGTGCTTATCATTTGAAATGTCTTTCCAAC
>JGI24158J21664_10008569_pt1 | contig 13612 bp, 5 predicted proteins | sample Ectturendosymbi3_FD_21664 | JGI IMG/M metagenome (IMG submission 21664) | reverse complement strand
GCGTTTTAATCCTCTTAGACTGATGGTAAACAGCATGAAAACAAGTTTTGCACAGCAAAGTATTGTCGCAACACCTTCAGCTAACCATATGAAGTAAGCGCAACGTAGAAACGTTTTTCCAAATAAAACTCACGAGTTGCTGTTCTAGCTGATTTACCTAACAAAGACGTATAGAGTTTCAACCAGCAATCTCTGTTTGCGGCCAATCTAGTTGATAGCAACCAAACGTAGCATGCAATACTGACAATATTGCTTTTCGTCGGAGTTGTGCAGTGCCTACCTGTCTTGCGTTGTTGCGAGCTTTTTGTCTGCAAGATTGAACATCAAGTAAGTAGGCTACTGTTCTTTCTTTTTCATTTTTTTCTTGTAACCATAGGCGTAGCCAGGGGTGCAATGGAACCATTCCCCCTAAATTTCTAACATATCTTGTGCTTTGACAGGCAATGTCCAAATAAAATACCGTTGCTCGCTTTAAGTCATAGTATTTGGTCGTCCCAAAAAAATTTTGGCTGGTCTACCCTACTGCTTGTAACCACTTTCATACAGACGACCTGCATCTCTCTCGCGCCCAGCCATGTTCCTCAGTATCAAACCTTTGACACAGCACTTCCTTATTTGATGTTCAAACTTCCAATGACAAAAAGCTCGCAACAACGCAAGACCGCCAGACACTGCAGAACTCCGATGAAAAGCAATATTACAATTGTTATATTGCGAAACAAACAATATTATCGTGTTGTTACTGTACTGATAGTCTAGACTAGACGTTTGCATTTTCGCTCGTTTCAAAGTAAATTGTTAAGTTATGACTCTTCACAGTTTCGCAAATTTTAAGTTAATGAGTCGTCATAGGAAGGAGTTGCGCGGGGCCCTAGGTCATGGCCTATAGTAACTGTTTTCTTAATGAACCTGTGATTGTTATTTTTGCGCTGATTTCCTCACGGTAAGAGCGCTGCTTGTAAACAACTACCAGATTGAATTACTCAAAAAGTTTGGCATATTCTCTTGGTTTTGTGTACTTGATTTAATTCATTTTCAACTGAACTTGAGGAGCACCGAGACAGTTAAAATATTAATGTGTGAAAACGAACAGAAGCCGGAGCCACACTCATGAAAACCAATAGCTCCGGAGCTGGAGCCATGTTCGTGAAAAGAAGAGCTCCGGAGCCGGAGCTGTGTCATTTCTACGACGGCTTCGCGGTAGATGATGAAATGGATGCCGGTTTTGCGCATTTGACCTAAGGTAACCTCGCGCGATGAAAACGCTGGAAACACTGCTCGTTTCTGCGTTAAGGTGGTAACTACCGATCCGCCTGGCATGAAGTGGCTCGGATAAAACGCTGAGTTTATCAGTCAGTCGGCAGCGATATCGTAGCCTAACAGACATGTTCGGCTCTCAGCTCTGGGAGTTTCGTTTTGGTGGCAGTTGTTGCACAAGTATCCACACTTTTCATATTTTCCGTTTTGCTTTACGTTTGGGCCTTAAGTTCAGGGTGTAGGTTTAGAGGTTAGGTTTAAGGTTTGAAACTTCAGGTTTATAGCGGAATCAGTTGAGTACAGCACAAACTTCCCTCCAGCCCAAGGGCTTCCGCAGGGGGGGGGGAAACGGGCGTTTGCCCCCCCCTGGAAATTGTGACAAAGAACGAAATTTTTCTAGAAGAGTTGAAATTAGCAGCTCAGTTCCGATCAATTGGTTTAAGTCTTGCAGTGGCAGATTTTGTACCAGTATGACACTCACACTGCACGCAAGCCAAGTCCACTGTTTTGGTGTTATGCACTGTTATGATGTTATGGTGTTACGCAGTGATGAGCTTGCAGATCACTCCTGTCCGCTCCTATGCTAGCAAAGGCAGGTGGTCAAACATGCGAGCGGTTTGTTCTACTGTAGGTCTTTATTGCGTAACAACAACATGGCAACAAATCTTCATAGGTTCACTTCAAGTAACGCTAGAAAGCGTTTTGCCGCATGTGACTGTTGAAAAGCACACATTTTGACAGGTATACTGCAGCGAGAGAGTGACTGTTGATAGCGGTACGCAACGCATTATTATACTGTGTATAAAGTACGAATTAATCTGTAGCAATGCTTCCACAAGTTTGAAAAATTCCATTGCGAGTGTGAGACTGAGTGTATAATTAATGTGCCTGAGTGAATATCTTGATCAAAATACGCTTATGCAGGCTTCTTTTCACACAGTATAAAACTATGGAGCTTGGTATCTATGCAGGCTCGTGGGAATACTGAGTGAGCAAGTGCAAAGCTTTATTTGCTGTGGCGAATTTTCGCAATTCATTTGCTCATTCTTGTTAAGCCTGTGTGGTGTTCTAACTTTAGTTGGTTGTGCGATAGCCATTGTCAACGTACAGGTCTATTTCTCGTTGTTTGAAACAGTTTTGCGGGAGTGTCTAACTTTCTTGATTTTCCAAAGCTAATGTTATTCTGGACGTTGATTATTCTTAAGTTATGTCTTAGGCTATTTGTAAAAAGTGATCAAAAAAAGGATATTAGGCAGTTTATTAAAGAAAAAGCATTTCTGATAGCCGAAGTGTAGAAAACGTTTCAGACAAGAGATTGAGAAGTGAGGTTCAACCCGCACAGACTAATGAGAGCACCACAAACGTAGTGGTGGATAGATCAATCTAATTCAGGCTCAGTTGTCCGCAGTTATGGGCGTTCGCAGGAGAGGGAAAAACGGGCATTAGCCCCCGCCTGGAAGTTAGGACGAAGCAAAAATTTGTAGAAAACCTGAAGCCAGCAGTTTAATTCCGTATTAATTGATTTAATTCTTGCAATGGCAATTTATTTACCGGTATGACTTTCACAGTGCACACGAGTCAGGTTCACTGTTCTGGTATCATGCAGTGATGAGCTTTCAGTTCACTGAATCCGCTCCCTTGCCTGCAAAGGCAGGTTGCGAAACTTGTGAGCGCATTGTCTGTTCTACTATTAGCCTTTGTTGCATAACAATAACATGGCAACAAATCTTCAAAGGTTCTCTTCAAGTTGCGGGCAGTAGCGTTTTGCCGCATGTGACTGTTGAAAGCAGACATCTTGGCAGGTATATGCAGCTAGTGACTGCTGCTGATGGCATAAGCCACGTACTTTTATACTATGTGAAAAGAACATTGCTGCCAACAAAGCGCATAGTTTGCATTTGCATGCAAGAATACCAATGTCCTCTCTGAGGTGCACAACTGCGCAGCACCACCAGACCATTTGCGCAGTGAAATCTCATTCTTGCGCACTTGCAACATTCCAAAACACGAAAATAAAGAGAACCTATTTGAATTAGATGTGCACTTTGTTCGTATGTTGATAAGATTTTATATTGATTTTAATAATTCACAAAGTTTGTAATTCATTTTAGAACTCTGTCTGCTAACTCAATCTTAAAATATTCATGCTCAATGAAACAAACATTTGCTCAGTGTAGAATTTTCTTAGAGCAGTGGTTGCATTGTGTTTGCACAATAGAAAATCACAATGACTGAAAATTACATGTGCCTATGCGAATTTCTCGGAAGGGGGTTGTCAGGTTAAATTTGGTCGCAAAATGGATCGCTGCATGAAAAAGTTTGAAAATCACGTCTTAGAGGGAGCACTATTTGCAACCGCTTCCGTAACATTGGGCATTTTCTTTGTGCTGTAGAAAGGGTAAAGCGTTTTGTGTACGTCCGTTTGCGTTGCATCGTCAGAAACCTGAAAGGGATAACCAAAATGTCGACTTTGCCCCCCCCCCGGAAAATTTCTGTCGACGCCCATGCTCCGACCCGCTACCTTGTCGCAGAAACGAGCAGTGTTTCCAGCGTTTTCATCGCGCGAGGTTACCTTAGGTCTAATGCGCAAAATCGGCATCCATTTCATCATCTACCCGGCTTCGCAGCCCTGAAATAATCCACGCTGTAGCCGGGCACGTGGACGATCCAGAGTAAATTTTAATAGATAAATTGCTTTAGCAACAACCTCAAACAACTATCATAGTCAATTAACATCTGCAAGAAACTGACAAGTCATTATCGTACGCTACTGAAGTCAACTGAATGATCGATTCGTGATCGAGCATTTTCGCCCCCTTTGTGTGTTTTCGCCCCCCTATCGCCCCCTTTGTTTTTTTCGCCCCCTTGACCATCAAAATCTCCCCCAAGGAGGCGATTCCGCCCACTTTGAGAAGTCCACTGATTTAAGCGAAGTGACGAATTATGCAAACAGGTGAAAAGTCTATCATAGAAGCTCGTCTACTTTACCATAGTAACTCGTATATATAGTGCTCTTATATCATATATGCAGTAAAATGCAAGTTCATGACGGTTAAATACAACAAAAAACAATTAATTCCTCTACTCTATCTGGACTCCATTTAATTTAGCACCTTTAAAATCTTTAACAAACTGTAAAGACTTCCCGCGTTCTCTCAGTGGGGAGTCCAGTCGCGCTTCGCACCTCGTGTATAAATTCGATAAGCTAATTGAGAGGTGCAATAATTCTCAGATAAAGATCCTTAATTTGTTTGAATTCCCACACGTACTAGCAGTTTAGACATCAAACGCGAAACTGCAAATGACGTATTAGCCGAACAAAACGCATCTAAGGAATAGAAAGAGGTGACGAATCGAGCAAATTGACGAATTACACGAACAGAAATGTACACAAAAGACAAGAATTGTGCTGTGACCGACGAAAAAGTAACGCATTAAGCGAATTGACGAATTAAACAAGTTCTACTGTACTAGAAAACAGATGCGCAAGAGAATAGGTACTTGAAAACAGATGTATCATCACTAAGTTATTGAAGTAGAGTGGAGTCAGCTGATTCCACAAAAGCTTGAAGCAAACCTACAGATTTTAATTGGTCAACCTGAATCTTGTGTTTCTAACCAAGCAGTTTCTCATGCCTCATGTAGATCCCCTTAGCCGTAAACAGTAATTTCACAGGTTTCACACTTTGTCCTCTCACCATTTCGTTCTTGAACACGAGTAACCCCACAGATTTACAATTTCAAAAGGTTTGGATTCCATTTCAATATTTTTAAACCTTAGAAAATTCAAAACCATACAGCAAACTTGAAGTTTTTCAACTATTGTGACTGCTCACCAAATAATCATCCAACTTGGTACATGTTGGGAGGTTAAAACTTTGCTGTCGCATTTCACTCGTTTTGTAGCATAATAGAATGAAATTTCTCAAGCCTATTACATTTTGTCCAGAGAATATGGCATTGGCATACAGACTGTGAATAAAAATTTTTGAGCTCTTGTCATCACTGTTGCCAAGTTCTTCAAAAATCATCAAAATGCAGTAATGTTCCTCTATTTTACCTGGCAAGCCGACAAAATTTTACCCAGATATTAGATTGCTGTATTTACCTTAGCAGTTAATTGATATCCAAATAGTTCAACCCTGCTTTGTTATGCTTAGAAGCTCCCATTTCATGACCCTCAAAAGATGAGTAATAATCACCTTGTCCTGCCTTCCGTGACTCATGAATACCACCCTAAGCTACTTGAACTTATCCACCTGCTGCAGTATGCTGCCGCTTACTTGCAGCAATATTTTCGATCTGAAATATACTACAGTATAAACATATTCACACACCATCAATGCACCAGGTTTCTACACCATTCCAAGTATTGTTATGTTGCAACCTCTCCGTTGGCGTTGCGTTGAATGTGTGATTCACCACGAACGGGTTGTGCGCGAAGAATAACATCCATATATACGTGGCGCGAACAAGCAATAATAGAGTGATCTCTATTGTTGCTTGCTGCCACAGTGCGAAGCTTTGCACACATGCCGCTCGGGTTTTCCGATCGCAACAGAATGGTGCTGTGACCACGATGTGAAAGTCATGCCGGGTGCAACCTTCACAATAAGAATGTGTGATCGGAAAACCCGAGCGGCACGTGTGCAAAGTTCGTTGCAAAAAGGAGGCAATGTTGTTGCAACCACTCCGCTGGCGTTGCGTTGGATGTGCGATTCACCACGAACGGGATGTGCGCGAAGAATAACACCCATATATACGTGGCACGAGCAAGCAATAATAGAGTGATTGTGGCGCATGATCTCTATTGTTGCTTGCTGCCACAGTGTGAAGCTTTGCGCACATGCCGCTCGGGCTTTCCCATCGCAACAATTGACAAGAAGACATTAATTTTTTTTGTTTGGCAGTTAATGGCTAACATGCTTTCATAAATGGAAGTATTGCTAATTTTTCTACGAGTTTTTTATATTGCCAATTGTTTATATGAAACTTACTAGCAGTAGATTGCCCACAAAAGAATTTCACCATGCATGGAAAGCAATTAGTGTCAGTAAAGTAGTGCAAATTCTTTAAATGGGGAATCGATTTCATGCAACTACAAGGTTCTTGAGCACTAAAATGTGCAAGCAAAAGAACTAATGCTGAGCAGTGTTTCACCTGTAAACTTTTGCTTGGAGATTTCAGGACTGAGGATACTTAACATGTAACTATATTAGAAAAATCCGTCACTTTTTCAGAGACTAATTGTAACTTGCATACAGATATGTGCAAGTCTGAATCATTGCAAAGTTTTGAAAGCTGAGTCCAGTTGGTTGATTCCTTGAAAGCTTGCAACAAACTTCTGAGCTTTTAATTGACATCTAGGCAAGCAAGAAGAATATTACTGTATTTGCTTTTTTATATGACAAGTTCTATTTAGAGGATTGTTTGCTACACTATTCAATAACTTTAGAAGCAGGTGTTGAGATTAACTTACTTACTGCCAGCTGTAAAACCAAGCAAGGAAAACCCAATGCGGTTTTACTCACATTAACAAATTCTATTTAGCTACATTATTGTCTGTAAAACAAAAAAACAAACAGTATATAACTACCATAGCAAATCATACTCATACTTTTGTTATGAAACGGAAATGCTGTTCTCATCCTACTACAATAGCAAGTAGACAGAGGTAGGCAACTGCACCCACAGTGCATGACACCTTAAAGCTGAATGCAAACGGCATGCGTCCCGTGCGATTTTTGGGCGCAAGCGTCCGTCCGATTTCGTGACGTCACGTCCTTTTCTGATGCGTTTGGTATGGTCTGCGTTCGAGTAAAAGTGAGTCAGAGCAGTGAGTCTGATGCGCCAAGATAGAAACAGGTTCTACTCGAACGCAGACCATACCAGACGCATCAGAATAGGACGTGACGTCACGAGATCAGACGCATGCGCTCAAAAACCGCATAGGACGCATGCCGTGTGCATACAGCTTAACATGCAACCTGCTGTCAGGAAGCTGGTCCAGTAAAAGCATACACGACACTGAAAACACACTGAAAAGATCCAAGGTTTGCAAAATTGCCAAGAAAGTATTGCAGAGACCACATATGTACAGAAATGTGGCACCACCAGCAAATGCTATTTGTATCAATGGCATCATCAAGAAATGCGCATAGCTTTGCTATTGTAATTTTTGCACATCAAAATTTCAACAAAGAGAACTCACAATGCGCCTGCATACATTTAATAAAATCTGTTGAAGGTCCTTTCCCTGATATTGTTTATACATATATATATACATTTTGTTGATATAAACATTGTCTATTTATCCTTAACCCTTTAACACACATGCAACAAATTTTGGTTCAAGCCCAAAACTTCCCAATTTCTTTTAATCGAAAGCAGAAAACTTTTCACATTGAGGGTTCGAATAGCTCTCTAACACTATCAACTAGCAAGTTGCGGCCAAATATGTACCTGCTACAATTGTTACTTGTGCAGGTGTTAAAGGATTAAAAGCATGACAACAGACTTTCAGCATCAAGTAGAAGTCACATTGACCTACAGTTCAATATCATGCCATCGCTGCTTTCATTCAACATAGAAGGTGAACATTTTTACATGCAGTCAACGCATTATTTTGAAAACGTTTTGCCAGAACATTTCTATCATCTTTAACAAAACAATTTCTTGCTTGCCAAAAATTGCTGATTTAAGCAGTCACAACTCCCACATGACAACTACATGACAAAAAATCCAAGCCTTGAAAACTGTAACCCAGCATTGGAATTTGTGTAGGTGGAACTTAAATCACAAAGACAAGCTTCTATGCACATGTAGGGATCAATTAACTTACAATGTATTATTTTTGCAATAAATCATAACTACTACAGCTTTTACGTTCATTGTGCAATAAAATCCTGTCAAAATCGAATTTCAGTTTATCTACTATCAGTGCAGTGCTGCTTTAAGCCCAAAATACAATGCTGCTTTAGATAACTCCTTGGGAATAAAGTCAAATTCATCGTTTTGGTTCTTCATGGGAGAATTTTTACATGATACATAAAAGCAAGTTCACATGATAGATGAATGAAAAGCCCTTGTTTTGATGAGTATATTTTACCAAATATAGAACAATTTGACATTGCATTTGAAAAACACCAGAAATACTTCAAGATGCATCAGTAGCTGGTGTAGTAAAAACACAGAAGCATTGCTCTACAAATTTTACAAATGTAAAGCATGGAGGAATTGTAGAAAAATCAAGAGATTTTCAATTATGTTCATTGTATGACACTAGTAATGTCGATACTCTGTAACACATGTCAGACAATGACTGTAAAATTTAAAAGCATGGCTTTGACCAAACGTAAAATTCTGTGTGAAGCTATTATAAAATCATATGCATTATGCTAACAAACAAAAGGCATATATACTTCCAATAATTTAAGAACTGCAGGAAGTTACAAGAAAGATTTTTAAGCCTTTTGACACCAGTTATTGAAACAGATGTGCAAACAATGCCTTATGTTGAATTGCAAAGCTATTACAGAATTGTTCATAATCGCTTGATGTGATTTGGGATATTTGATGTGTACTTCAGGCAAATGTGTCTTTTAATAAATCTGTAATTTCATTTTCACATGGCAGTTGATCACTGTTTTTTTTTTGCTGAGACAATTTGGTCATTTCTTCCATAATAGTATTTTAAACTTGTCTGTAACACTATTCACTAGCCTACTTTTTGGACACTATAACCAAACTGACCTAACTTTTTTTGTTGTTTTTTTAAATTCAATCTATGATGGAGAAAAAATCAGGTTCATCATTCAAGAGTAAATTCCAATCACACATGAAATGACTATGCACACAATTTCATCTGTGAAAACTAAAACAGAGCTTGCATAACTCTAACAGTTTTACCATTATATTTGTTTATTTATTAGATATCATCAGACTTGCAGCTGAACCAACATTTGAGAAATACCCAACTTGGTTGGGCAAAACTGTTGCCTTTAATTCAAACTTGGCTTTGCAATATCCAACAGAATTCTTGCCTTCAAATTAAACTACGTTTTACAATATTCAAAACTTGAGAAATTATTACAACTGAGTTAGTTAATATTTATTAAACTCTTTCAAAAAGGCTCAGTGACTCAATGGATGTGGCAATCCATTGCTCACAGTAATGTTTGTTAATCTGGGCTTGATTAAACTGCAGTTGTTTGGTGAGTCAATCTCAGGTACTTGATGGATGCAGTTTCTGATCACCCAACAAATGAGATTCAATTTGAAAGTATGTAGCCTAGAAAGGACATTTAATGATAAACTCGCAATCTCAGATAGTACACTGTTAACAAGATGTTCATTTTGTTTTAAGCCTTCAGTGATTTTGTGTGCAAATTACAGATAGTTCATTACAGCAAGTCAGATGAATACAACAATGAAAACCACAGTTTTGGTATCACTAAGACTATGAACCACAGCTTTACAACATCCTCAAATGAAATCATTTAGAAATGATATGCATAGCACAGAGATATGCGATGTTGAAGTTGGACAAAATAGAATAGATTACTAAATGAAAGACACAACTAATCATCTTTAGATTTTGATACATTGTTTTGGTTTCTTTTAAGCAACCTAGTGAATGCATGATACAGTGACAACATAATAGGAAGACTAATAGGTAAGAAAAGTGGTATGTAAATTGCAAATTTTTGATCTTCTGGAAAGTATAACAGCTCTAATAGTGTTGGATCAAAAAAAGCTGTCTCAGATGATGTCAATGCATCTTTAGATGCTGCAAGTGCCAAGACTAAATCTCCATTATTCAGATGTTCTTTTGCAGAAACAGTAGCATCAACAGCTCTATAGACCTGTGTTGCTATATGGTCATTAATCACAATATTTCTAATCCTGCTTAAAAGGTTAGAAAGCGAGCTGAGTGTTTGGGTAGAAACAGCCACATTTTCTATTGCTCTTAAATGAAATAAATAATCTACTTCCCAATCGGCTAATCCATCCTGTCCTGGTTCTTCAAACTTGTAAGCATGTGATGAAGGCATTTTTATTCCAAGTAGTTCTCTTAGTTGTGGGAAAAATATGTTCATCACCAGTTCCATGTCGATCTCATGGGAAGCATTTGGCAAATCATCAGAAGTGTTAAAAATATTATGAAACATCATACCACCCCACTGTGGAACTAAGAATGCATTGGTCTTTGATAAGCCATTTTTCATTTGTATGTACAAAGGGACATATTTTTCTTCTGTTGTGTATACAACAAAGTTAAGAGTAGGATCAGCAGATATGTGTGATCCCAAACGAGTTTCAACAGGATTGATAATAAGGGACAGTTGCTGAGGAGTCAAATATCGATACTGCACTTTGTTGTGGACATCCTTTTTCATTTGGGGGTGATATGGTATACTGCAATAATAAATTATTTGTGAACCTACAGAAAAATCAAATAGTGGTTTCAATTTCTTTAAAGCTGGCATTAAAATTTTTTCAACAGTCTTCTCAATATCCCAAGTTACCAAGTGATTGTCAGGTTCTGGACACATCAGTGAAAAGAGTAATTCAAGCTTTCGACTGGAACGAACCATGCTCTTTATTTTTTTATGATGCACTTGTCCTGTCTGATATATGGAAGCAACAAGTTGCTCTAGTTCTTGCTCCGCAACAAGATTATGTTGAATCAAGTGTGCAATGTCTTTTACGTGCTCAGTTAACTTGTCTAAAGACCATTTATTTGGTAGAGTGCAGAAAACTGTACGTGATTTGCTCACCATCATTTCAAACTGAAGACCAGTTTTCAGCACCAATTTGAGAAAACTGGAGATCTTTTTTGATGAGCTCTGTTTTTCGTAAATCACAGTATATTGAACAGAGATATGTCGGTGGACAGCATGGCTTAATTCTTTCCTTAACACAGCAATAAACTCTTGTTCAATGTGGTAACAGCTTGAATCATTTTCCATACAACCAACAAACAAAGTAAATTTCATGTTGATCTTCCTATTATCATTGAGTTCATGGATCTTTTCGTAAGGCAAATTTGCTCGATAAACTTCAGTAGTTTTCCACCAGATGGGCAATCCAACAATAATAATTATGAATCCAACACTGAAAGCAGTCAAAGTCTGCGTCCATTTGTTGCTCAAATTGTCTGACAAATATGATGAGGTTTCTATGCCCATAACTTTGTGCCTTATATTCAAAACCAGTAAGTTGAAAACAGCACAGGCCTAAGCTAAGAAGTATCTCATTATGAGTGGAACTAACTTGGCATCTAGAAACAAGAACAAAGTAACTACCCAACAGTGTATAGTGAAGCATAAGCAAACAAGATTATAGCATAAACTAGTCAGTACTCTATGTTATTCTTTCAGCAAGAATGAGAAAAAAATAGTGCTAAGTTTCTAACTTCATTAAACTGCTTCTATATACCTCAGTTGCTAGTGGCTATTGTATTCTCTAATAACTTTTTCCTATTAATGTACAAAAAGAATCATTAGATCTGAAAAAAACTTTGCCTGTCTACGCACTGGCAATAGCAACTTAGCAAGAAATATTTATAAAGAGAACCACGACAGACTTCTGTTTATTAGATAACATTCAAAACATGAATACATAGGCCTAACTGTTTATCTCACTCATTGACACAAAAATGCAAGGACTAAGTACTAACATTTTTGGACTTGGAACTGGAATATTGAGCAAAATTTAAAATCACCTAACAATTCCTAATTACCAACCACTTGTGGCATTAAGGATTAAAGTATGCCATGAAATAGCACTGCATGTAAAGAATCAATATCTTTGAAAATGACAGAGCATTTTGCTCAGTTTTACCAGTGCTTCAGTTGCATTGTTTATATAATGTAACTGGCAAATTTTACCTGGATTCTGCCACTGGTGTTCAGCAAGAAGATATTTTAGCCCAGCCCTTTTCACTCAGGCTATCCACATTGTTACAGCCCAAATAAAATTGGATCTAAATATTGGCACCTTGATGACGCTTGCAATGGTCTGGTGGTGACCCACAGACTTTTTGTGGAAACCTTATCAGAAGTTTCAAGCGAAGTGGAACATAACAGTATCAAAACATTGTATCTTCACAACAGGCTACACAGTAGTGAAGAAAGTAAACAATTGAGCGAAATATTTATATTATTACACAACAAAGGGACCACATAAAGTGTTGTTATTGAACTGTAACAAGTCTGCGGTCAATTCAACAATTTCAATTAAAAATCGAGTCCAGACCCAATAAACTGACAATTTCAAAATCCAAATCCTGTTTAAATCTAAAATAACATCAATTATGTTCTGCTGTTTTGCTTTCTTCTGAAGTCAAAATAGCCCCACCACAGTTTGCCTCAGTGTTGCCACTCTGTTGTTTCAGAAAAGTACTAGATGTCATGATAAATAACACTAGATTCACAAAAAAACACTAGATTACAAAAGCAAAGTTCACACAGTGAAAATGCCCAGAAAGTGTGTTGCAATGCCAACCATAGACATTGTGTAACTCATTGTAAACCAGCGACAAAGAAAACAGGAAACAGCAGCAACAATTGTGTTTCTTTGTAAAGGTCACTAAAATTTTCAACAGATGACCAAGGGACTTTGCAGCACTTTAACTCACAACATAGATACTATATTGTCTTGTGTAATTTAAGATTCAATTAGGTAGAATTTTTAGCAAATTACAATTGTACTAAATCAAAAGGTCTCAATTACAGTTACAATTACACAAAATTGTGCAATTAATTACATTCAGCTCACTCATAAAAAAACACACTAGAACACTAGATGAAATGGAAAAACACTAGAACTAGTGGAAAAACACTAGGAGTAGCACCACTCACTGGTTTACCTCATGTGGCAAAGTAGACACTAAGGTGGAGTGAATTTTCAAAATTGTGCAATACAAACTTTGGGGTGGTATAAATATTTGGAAACATGGCTAAAACTAACTTTAAAATTGATATTAGGTGGTTGACACCAAAAACCTGCTTGCTACCTCACCCTCGGGGTTGTGTGGAGGTCAAATTTCATGAATTCGTCATAACTCAACTTCTAGGTGAGATAGAAAACTGATTTTAGCCTCAAAAGATGCGGAAGACACAAGTTTCTATTACTGATAAGAGGAAAATTTTGCCTTACTTCATTCTAAAAAAAGTTATTACTTGAAAACTGTTTTTTACACCATTTTCCCATAAATCGTAAAGATAATGAGTAAACTAGTTCATTTTGAAGTTACATTCAAATTGCAATTTCAAAATTTTGACTTTTTTCAAAGGAACATTCTTCTAATCAATGAAGTTTCACCACTAGATATTTTATTGCATACAACCGT
>JGI24158J21664_10008568_pt1 | contig 13612 bp, 5 predicted proteins | sample Ectturendosymbi3_FD_21664 | JGI IMG/M metagenome (IMG submission 21664) | reverse complement strand
GGGGGGGGGGCAATTTCTTTTTTTCAGTTGAATATATCAGCTGGGTGCGTCCCTGCTTGCTAAGTAAAATAAAGTCATAATTTGTGGTTTCGTTAAAAACCATGGCAATCCAATGCTTCTTTCTTTACAAATCATGGCAATGCTTACTTGAAAAGAAATGCCCTGCGTTGAAAATCTGCAGATAGCGTACTGTGTAAATATACTTGGTTATTGCTGCCAACGAAGAGTTTTTTTGTGATTCTTACCTTAACACGGGGTATTTTCTTTGTAGTGCAGAAAGAATAAAGCGTTTTGTGAACGTCCATTTGCATTGCATCGTCAGNAATGTTCCCTCTGAGGTGCGCAAATACTCAGGACCACCAGAACTGTTGCGCAGTGAAATCTCATTCTCGCGTACTTGCAACATTGCAAAACAATGGAAACTACCTCGAAAACAAGGAGCTATTTAAATGAAATGTGTACTTTGTTCGTAATGTGATAAGATTGTATGTTTATTATATAATTCACAAAGTTTGTAATTCATTGAAAACTCCGCTTACTCAGCCCTAAAATATCATGCTCACGACAACAAATATTTGCTCAGTGTAAAATTCTTTTAGAGGGAACACTGATCCTCAGCAATTTTAAAATGACAAACAACGTTGCCCCCCCTGGAAAAATTTCTGCGGACGCCCATGAATGATCGTGCTTTCTCGCTTTCGTTTTTTTCGTGCTTTCACTCATTAGGAATTGTTTCTTTCTTTACGTTCTCTTAATTTCAGTTGCAAAATAAACACAATCAACCCGCTTGTTATTATTTCATCAAAATTACCTGCAATAACAAATTACTATGAGTGTTGCACACTATTCCAAACGACAAATAAAAACTGTAGGGCTCGCCATTTGAAAAGCACTCATCTAAACCGCATCCAAGTGACTACGCTAACTTGCTGCAGCATATAAGTTTAAACAGCGCTACTGCACTATGCTGGCTAATGCCACCGGTAATTGCGTTGTAACAAACGTAACATACAATGAGAATAAGTATTATGTCGTCACGTGGCCTGTTTATCTCGAGTCCTCGATGTACCTGCGCCGATGCCAGTGACTACGTCAGATTGTTGTTATGTGCCACATTGCTCGTTGGTTCCGTAGCGGTGCAGTGTCAAAGTTTGATCAGTTTTATCACTCAAGCTTCTTAAACCAACCTTAGACTTGTTTCCTCGTAACTGTACGTAGCCTACGCGAATGTGATTGATTTACGCATTATGGTTCTGTGAAGCATTGGGTTCATTGCAAATTGACGTCGCATCCCCCCCACCAAATTAGCCTGTGTCCGCTACTGCACAACAGTGCAGTCTGGTTGCAAATGTTAGAGCTCCGTGAACCCACCTGAAACCAACTTGCCTGTATAAGTTGGGAACTTACTAGCCTAAATAGGAACTCGCGTTGTAAACATTCACTCACACAAACTAAAAATCCAGCATCAGTATAATCACTAGCACTCCCAAACACCCAGCTACGAGAGAGATAGCAAGCAACAACAGCTACAGGGCCTCAACTAGCTTATATTTTCGGGGATTCAAAATGCTTGCAACTTATTGTTTTACCTTACAAATAAAAACGTTTTTGGTGTTTTCAAAGCGCTTTTGAAAATTTCTGGGGGAGACAATTGCCCGGTTCCGGCCCCTGGTTGCGGGCCTGAACAGCTACGAGTATTTCACAGCGAGCCAAAGCATACAAGTGCGTATCTGCGCAGGGATGAAACTGTGCAGTGTGCGCCATTCGGTCGATTCGCTCCTCATATTCTCCAGGCGATCTTTAACTGCCCTAATAAACGGCGGCTGCACTGAACTTAAAAAGGATTCGGTATCAAGTGATGGCCACAGAACCGTCGCCAAAAAGTCTTCAGCAGGGGGCTTCACGTTTGTGCAGGGAGGTTTGGCATTGTCAAAATTGACAAAACTCCAATGATTTATAGTGTTTCATATTTCAATTTGGGTAGGCTTGGAGCATTGTGGGGTCTGAGTCCGCCAAAGCCTCTCCCGTGGCAACGGACTGGATGGTCATCTGACCAACATTACAAACAAACAAGCGGGAAAATACAAACAATCCATGCTCCCGATAGATGCGATTTTAAAGCCTGTGAAAAGCTAGGTAACACATTAAGCTAGAGCAAAGAACATCCTATGTGAGACAATGTGACGGTTCGTGAACAGCACACATCTGGTACACCCCATCACGGTGGTATATCCCTGGAAAATTTTAGTACACCCTGGGTGTGCAATACACCCAGATGACAAGCACTGCTCTAGGGTATGGCAGGCATGTGCCATGGGCGCCGCATTCTCAATTCATGTGTAATTTAGCAATTTTCAAACTGTCAACATGGGTTTCCCCCATCCCAGCCGCATACCTACTCTGCTCGACTGCTGTTCGACGAGACATTCGTACAGCCTGATGTTTTTGCAGTTGTGAACTGCCCTGTAGAAGCCTTGAGTGTGTTTTACAACTGTTTTAATGCAAAGACTTTTGCAGTTGTAAACTCAGGCCAATAGCCACGAGGCGGGCATTCGGGGGCAGTTCCCCCAAATGTGCCCAGAAAGAATATTTAAAACATATAATAAAAACAAAAACCTTGCCCCCCTAAAATAGATTTTGCCCCTCCAAACCTTAAAAACTGGCTAGGTGCCTGGGTCACTGTGTGAACTGCGCTGACGTAGCGCTGAGTATGTTCTAATCTCCTGTTTTAACGTGTTGACGGATACTTTTGGAGTTATCAACTGCTCTGTCTTAGCACTGTGCTGTGTTTTGCACCGTTCTCACAACTTGAAGTGCTGATAATATGTGTTCATTACAGAGGCATATTGGACAACAACGAGTAAGGAGAATGCGTGTAGAATAATACGAATGTTGTGTCAACAAACTTCGTCAAAAAGTTGTTTTGCAAACGTGAATATGACGTCATATCATAACGTCACCAACAGCGTATATGCAGTGACAATGACCATCGTACGCCACTGCTCAAAGCTAGAATTTGGTAAGGGGGAGTGCAACTAAGCATTCGCCCCTGGCGTCATAAGACCTCTTCATGCCAGTGAAAGAACCTTAGTTAACAGATAGTCCTAGAAACATTAGTAGCAAGTGTCATTACCATACCAGTTAAACAAAATTTAACTCATCAAAGAAGGGATTTGTTAGTCTTGTTTCTGGTTTGAGTATGGTGATGAAAGCGTCTTTCTAAATATTCGATTTGCTTTGCAAATAATACTGACGATGGCAGTATCTGTGGCATGTTGTGAGGGATCTTTCAGCAAACTGAAACTGATCACTTCATACATACGAGCCTCAACGTGCCACAACAGGTTGTGTGATCTACTATAGCTAACCCTTTAAATCGCATAGCGGCCACTTTTTTGACCAAACTTTGTAATTCCATAACTCGCCAGTGACTAGAGTTAGAGAGGTGTTCAAACCATCTACGTATTCGGCAAGACATCTAGTTCCGACTGAAAAAAAACTTCAGTTTTGGGTTTGGGGTTCTCTTGGTGGGCATCACAAGTGGGGGTGTTTTTGGCCTACTTTACTCGGCCCTGGATGCCAATCCCATGGGCCAATATTTTGCTTCAGGTTTTTTTGTAGAAACTAGACTATCATCCGAGTCTTTAGAGCCCTTGATTGGCTTTCTAGCATATCTGGAGGCAAAATTATTCCACAAAAACCAAAAAGTGGTCAACATTTCTACCCCTACAAAAGGAAACCTGGGTTAAATAACACCCAGTTTGGATATGGCCATAACTCGCCGCCAAATAGGCTAGAGAGCTGTTCAAGCCCTCTAAAGACTTGTACTTTAGACTGCAAAAAAAGTTTTAGCTTGAGATCTCGGGTTTTTTGTTGATGTTTACATAATGAGAGGATGTTTTTGCATATTTTCTTACATTTAGATGATGACGTCATCCCCTGGGAGTCAAACAATCCATCCGATTTTGTGGTTCAAAGTTTTTTTTTATTCTAAGCTACAATACGAGTCTTTAGAGGGTTTGATAGACTTTCTAGCATTTCTGGTTCAAACGTTATGGCAAAATAAGCATAAATTATTTAGGGAAATCCCCTGAAATTACTCAGCCATATCCTTATTGACTTGGGATTTTCTGGCCCTAACTTGGACACCAGAAAAGCCAGGAAGTCGATCTAGGGCTCTAAAGGTTGATATTCCAGCCTAGAATACAACCAAAATTTGAGCCACCATTTTGGCTCATTGTGCGGGTGAAGACGTCATAAAAGAATAACCAAAAAAATCAAAACCTACCCTCATTCTGACGATACCCACCGAAATCTGCAAACCCAAATCTCAAAAGTTTTTTTTTTTAGTACAAACCAGAACGCTTCACGAGTCTTTCGAGGGTTCGAATAGCTCTGTAGCATGTTCTCGCTGCGAGTTATCGCGAGCCACACCAGCCACCAGAGGGAGACTCATGCCTTTCTTGGATTTTTGTGCACAACGGGATTTTTGAGCCACAACTTTGGTTCCAGACATGCTAGAAGGTCAATCAAGGGCTCTATAAACGTGGATGATCATCTAGTTTCCCCAAAAAGTTTGAGTGAAAATTTTGGCTCATTGGATTGGCGTCCAGGGCCAGTCAAAGTTGGCCAAATTTTCAAAAACACCCCCACTTTGTGACGTTCCCCAAGAGAACCCCTAACCCAAATGAAATATTTTTTTTAAATCGAAACTAGAAGACTTGCCGAATCCTTAGAGGATTTGAACAGCTCTTTAACTAAATTGGTTGGCGAATTATGGCGTTGCGAACTTGAGTAAAAATGTTCTAGCGGTTGTCCTAAAAGGTGGTGAAACAGATTTTTTTTAAATGGGTCTCTGCACATATACAGGGCTCTACGCGAGCGCCGACAAAGTTAACGTTTGAAGCCTTATACATACTAAGAGGATTAAACCACTACTGAAACGTGAAGTAAACAACGAAACGTTCTTTACATCACTAAAATCATATTTTCAGATTGATTTATATAGCCTGCTGTACGCAGTGTATTTACTATTTTTTGATAAAGATGGGGATACTGCACGAAAATTTAACATACATAAACATAAATGTAGTAGGTATGCCGCCATCACATCCCTTAATTTTTCCGTTTGATCTCCTGGAATGAGTAAACTTAAAACGTCATGCGGTGAGCTTACCGGAGATTTAAACACCAACAGGTAGGAAAGTTTGACAAAACATGTGGGGTTCGTATATGGCTATGCAAAGAAAGCAAAGAATAGAAAAATTAATGATGAGAAAGGTGGCGACAAGCAGAAAAAGCAAGAAACATAATCGACAATAAAAAACAAGACACATATCAGTTTTCAGTGTTCGATTGCGATTTTGAAGATGCATTATTAATCCTTTTATATTTAAATTAGCACGAAACATGAACTTCCATTTAAAAATTTTGTTAGCAAATTTGGGGGGTGGAAAGGGCGGCACTTTTCTGGACGCCCCGGGTGGCACTTAGGCTTGCTATGCAGGGCATCAGGGTTCTCACAAATGCGACTCTTAACAGGCGCTTTAATTCTTCTCCTGGCCCTATCTTTCCAGTGCAGTATGCTGTGATAATTATGTGATTTGGCGTATGATGTGCTAATAAGCTGCAATCATCTGGGCGTGCACACCCCACACTGTCCAAACAGGTAGAAACAGAGAACTGCTGAATTTTTAAAAATCAAGAGAGAGACCAGGGTTTAAGTAAGCCAGGTTGATTGTGACAGTTGGAAAGTAAGCACTGCAAGGAAATGTTTCAGCGCAATAAATAAAAACCTCCAGCAAGAGTAGTACGTGTGGAGGCTATGGGCTAGATTATATACAACAGCAACAAGAACAACAGTGTTTCACTCAAATTTTTTCTGCTAACACATTGCATCTCTTATGTAATACATACAAACATGTATTACAATGTAATACTATTAATTATTGTTGGCTAAACCAATCAGAGTACAACCTTTGAATTGATTATTGATTTTTGTGCATGACACCAGAATCTGCCTCCACGTAACTAAATGTTGTGCATCACAACCATGACAAATGCAAAAATTAGTAGTAATGTATTATCGGCTATAAATTGACCATATTTAATTTTTGTTAAATTAGGAAAGTACGGCGGCCCATTTCGAGCTTGTTTGGTTACAGGTTAGCCGTTCCTAATCTGTCTACTTTGCAACAAGCTTACAGTAAAAAGTAGTAGCTTACTCTACAATCTACACACGATTGACACCACACTCAGGACCGCAAACAGTACAGTGTCTGCCAGACACTATTCTGTGAAACCAAACAACCTCTTCAGCAATCATCAGGCATCCGGAACGTTATCCGCAAGGTGATTGGCTGAAAACCTCTTATTGCCCGAACAAGGTTACTTTTTGTAAATATGCTTCCGGACAGGTTCATCACCTTTCGTCCTTGTGGAAAATTGTCCACATTTGGTCATAAAACATTGCTGCATGTCGTGAGTGGAAAGATACTTTTTCACGGCAAAAAATCAGACGCTATGATGTTACAGTACTTATTTCGCTAACTGAATGCATGCATCTTTCTCTTTCGAATATTTACTATTGGTGATATCTGTGTTTTAAGGGAAAAAGTTTGTTGGTAATCACAATGCTGTCACAGAAGGACCTTAAGCAAAATCCAACGGAAAAAGCTAGCTTCCTGTCTCTTATGACATTCTGGTAATACTTTGTTCTTTAAATAAATGTTATTATTTTTTGTAGTTGGATTTCCATGTTTATCTTTCCACTTCCATTTTTATTGTATTCGATGCTATAGAATAGATCAGTGTTTCTCAATCTTTTTTATTCCATCGCCCTTTTTTTACTTTCGATACGTCGTTTTCGCCTCCCAAGTCTCAAAAAGGAAACACAAGATAGAAAATTTAAAGAATTTAATTTTATTTCGTATTAAACAGCTGAACCAAGCCATTTAATAGCTGAACTAAGCAATGGTATTACAACGCTAATATTACGTTCAGAATTTTTGTAAAAACAATTCACACTGTAGCCGGGCACATAGAAGATCCAGAGTAAAAATTTAACGAATAAATTGCTTTAGCAACAACCCCCAACAATTATAAATTAAAATTTGCAAGATACGAACAAGTCACAACAGATAGGCTATATTGAAGTTAACTCAATGATCGATTAGTGGTTGAGCATTTTCGCCCCCTTTATGTTGTTTTGCCACCCTGTCGCCCACTTTGTTTTTTTCGCCCCCTTGCTCCTCAAAATCACCCCAAGGGGGCGATTCCACCCACTTTGAGAAACACTGGATGAAAACTAAGGTGTGTTATAAGAATGTTGTCGTGAGGTAATCACGACATTAAAAACCACTAAAACACTGCTTAGCTTGGCTTTAATTATCTACTGTACAATGTTACATGTAAAAATACGAATACACAGGGGCGGAGCTAGGGGGGTGCCAGGGGGCCACTGTCCCCCCCAGTGGCTTCCCCAAAATTAGGTCTCTTTCTGTAGGTCTCTTTCTGGAAGTCCTACACAGACCATTGACAGCTCCCCTTGTTGCAAAACTGGCCCCTCCGGTGGCCCCCCCAAATGAAAATGTCTGGCTTCGCCCCTGCGAATACATAATAAATGAACTGTAAATAACGAGCTAAAATTTTATGTAAAGACATCAGAGTACAACCGAGACTTGTAACGAACTGAAAATGGTAACCATTTAATCGCAAAACCGCAATGTCAATTAGCACGTACGTCGTGGACGATCACAAGGACAGGACGTGTAGCTTCAGTTAGCTAACATTAACTAATCAAGCACAATATCACAAATGTGTACCTCATCTCTGCACTTAAAACAAAGGCGTATGCAAGGGGGTTTTGAGGTTAAAACCCACCCATTGAGCTTGATATTTTACAAAAACTTTATTACCTGCGCAAAGGAGATTAATTGTTTTCGCAAATTTTTTCCTTGTTAATTTGTTGACATAATGCAAATACCACGGATTAAATTTGCATGCAAATTTCAAGGAACATTGTAAATGGGCTAAAAAGTATCAATTAGGTTTTGGTGGGAATCTGAGTTATCGTCTGCGTCCAGAAACTATCTCACCACTTTTTTCCGACCCGGTTTTATGACCCCACCTTTTCTTCTAACTACTTTTCCTATTAATTTCAATTTGGTATAAATTTTACTCACGTAACAAACTTTTCTAATGCACAAGATGTCCTTCGTATTTCCATAATGTATGTGAGAAGTAGAGTAAGGATCTTTGTACAGGAGGGTTGGCTGCTGGAAAAAATATTTCCTAGGGTCATAGGTGGTGGAACCGGGGGGCCGCATGGGCCTAGGCCCTCCCATTTTTATTTCTGGGGGGCCTGGATCCCCATTTTTTAATTTCGAATTTTGCCTAAATAAGTATAAGTTATACTATTACTATTAGGTTCATCGTTAAAGTACAGCGCTTAATGAATAAAATCTTGCAGAATTTTGGCAATATTTTGTCAATGTTATTCGTATTATACTATTTACAATTTGGGATGATTTCGTAATTGTTTGGCAGAATATACCATGCACAGTTTGTTACCCTGATATGGCTTGGTTACCGCATTTGTGTTGTTGAACAGTGTTGCCGGATGGTGAAATACAACACAAGTGTCTTTACAAAAATGGGGTAATTTTACATATTTGTGTGCTTGGGCGTCGGAAGGATTTTTTACAGGAGGGACACTAGTGGATTTTTCCAAAAGTTTTTCTAGGGGGGGGCAAAAGTGGTCAAATTTGTTTTTACCACTCGAAAATAAGAAAACAGCCTTTGTTGCTAAAATTTTCAAATTCCTGCCCCCTTCCGACACCCATGCTTGTGTGTAGGAAAAAGTTCGCGCCACCCCATTAAAAATGTGGTGTAATTTCAAGCGTTTTAACACCATTCCAAATAGTAAAATTTTGCTGAATCTGATACGCAAAACGAAATATTTGACAGATCAATTTAAACTATGTTTTCGGTTTTGCATTGGCAACACTAAATACCTACATTTTATTTCTGCATTGGCATCTTTACACACAACTTTCTAGTTGCTACATATACTTTGTCTTGTCTTTGCATTCCGGTATCTAATGCATCAATGGTATCAATGCTGTGCCATTTCTGCCTGTTTTTAAGAAGTGTTCTTGGTGTTTTTAACAGCCCAGTGGCGACTCCGACACACGGACTCCACGGGATTAGCCTGAGTCTTCGAGTACGATTTACATCGGAGAACGCGAGATTGCTTTCTTTGTGTATTTGTGACACCACCCACGGTCCCACTTCAATAAGTTGTTAACTCGGGCTCTTTGGGCCTAGCCACTGTTAATCTATTTTCGTTCCATTTCTGGTCTTTCGCGTTCATGTTGCAGCCTGCAGGTGACCTGAATAACACAATATCCTTCGAAGGGGCGGATCCAGTCAGTTAGGTTGGGATGGGAGGCGATTTCAGTAATATTTGGTGGTCAAGTCTCATTAGGGGCTTACTGCTCTAAGAGAGATGAAGATAACTTCACAACACTGTTGTGACAAAACAATGGACGGCAAAATGGCCTTATAACGCGAAAGCTGTTTTCCGAATTGTACAAAATTACGGTGAATAAAGTCATTTTCGTAGTTTAGTAGGGTCAATCGCTCAAGTCGCCCACCCTTGTTCCTCCCCTGATTGTTCGTAGTAGGCGTTCTCTCCACTTCCTTCGCTCGCGCTTTACGCGGGCTCATCAATTAGAGCCCGACCTGCCCTGTGCAATTAAGTATTTTTTAAAACGTAATCCATATCAGACTGAATGATTTTTGAAGCAGTAGATTTGAATATAACATTGGATTTGAAGTCCAATCCAGTGAACAGTTCCTATTTCGACAATAATTTCAAACAAATGATAAATTGTCCAGCAACTCAGGCTAATATGAATAAGCATATTAAGCAGAGGACTGTGACGTACGTTACTCAACAATGGAGAAATTATCATGAGAACTTCTCATTTATTGTTACATAACTAACGTCACAGCCAGTGGCGTATTTGACGTGGGAGCAAGGGGGCGAGCCTCCCCCCTGACAAGCTAAATGTAAAGACTGCGCCCCCTTTAGTTGACATTTTGATACTTCGTATTCTTTAGTTTGTTGTTTTTTTGGGTTTTTCGGGGTGATTCGTTTTTTTTAATCTAGTATGGACATCCACGACATCCAGAGATTCAATATCATTTCTTAACCTTTTTCTGAGTTTTGGCTAGTGGTGCCCCTTCAGCTAAGCTTTGCCCTCCCTGACTCAAACTTCTAGTTACGCCAATGGCCACAGCGCAAATGGAAATTTCAGTGACGCAAGCGTCGAACGGTTTTATTCAATCAGAATAAACCTTACGATTAGCCCGAGTAACGCTGATGACCTGGAGTCGTCCCTGCAACGGACTATTCGAATTTCAGGTGGTTCACCGATACGTTTTCATAGTGGTGTAATTTTGTTTAAAATAGCGTAATTTAGACCTTCATATGGTGTGCGGCAGTAATAACGTCATATTTCAATGCTTGTGACGTCACAGTTGCCAATTGAAATCACAAACATTTTCTATATTTTTTTGACGTGCACTTGTGCCCCCCACTTTGAAAAAGGTTCCGCCACCCATGCCTAGGGTCAGTGGCGTAACAAGGGTGACCCTGGGCCCCGGGCGGCACCTTCAAGTGACGGCAATTTTTTGATAAAAAATTGGTTTTTGAAAGTAGTTTAAAAATTCCAATTCTTTATTTTTTTTAAATAAATTTTTAAAAGATCTAACTTATTTCAATTTTTGTGTTTAGAAGGCCTCGAATGGTAGGATAGCTAAAAATAGGAAATGTGGCTGTGGAGTGAGCAAATTGATTAGGCCTAAATGTTAGCTCAAAAGTCTGGATCAAATCCAGTGTGCTAAAGTACCCCAGTTTTTCTCTTGAAATCAGAACTTTTTTCAGTATTGACGTTGGGAGGCAGTTTTCGCCCAGTCCCTACACTTTTCTCTACAGCCAAAAACCAATCCCCCACCCAAGTCAAAAATCCTTTGAACAAAGGACAGAGATGACATTTGACCGCAGACTAGCAAATATTAGGGGAAGGTGGGGCACAGTAAAACAAGGGGCAGTCGTATTTTTTGATTTATTCAAAAAGTTGAACTTTACAGTTTCCATGTTGATTTAGTCTCAAGCTAGCAGTAGTACTAAAGTGAATTTTTCCGTGATATGCCGCCGTTGTTACGAGTTACAGAGCAAGTTGTGTTTTTGCTACCCAAAAGTAATGTATCAACATCTGTTCTATGTTTTTGTGACGTTGAAGTCAGGGTAGTGCAACATTATTTGATGCTGCCAGATTTTAAATTCTTTTTAAGTTGAGTTGGTACTTCATCTTATTTTTTAGATATGCATGGGGCGCATCTGACAAAAAATGGGGCACACTCAACACATTGCCGCTAGGTCAGTCTAAACAAGGTAAAGCTTGAGGGGTTATGTTGGAATGCAGTACAGAATAATTCTAATCTGTGAGCATTTTTAGGTTTATTATGTGCTTAGAGGCCCATTATATTTATATGGTAAGGCATTAATTTCAGCATACTGCATTGGTTTCATGTAATGTTTGGTAGTCATAGAAATTTGTTTTGCCATGCAGTGATAGCGGGTATTTAGAATGTGAAAAAAGCAGAGAGGGAGTCAGCAAGTGCCTATTTTACATGGGATATCGCGTGAACATTATGCAATGCATGCAACCCAACTTTTTATTGACCGGTCAGGTGTACCCCATGCTCATGTCGAGTGCGCCCCATGCATGGCACACACTCGACAGAAAAAGTACCCTTTTTAAATTGATTGTAAAATTTTTTCTGAAGGTCATTTTTGGATGTTTTACCATGATATTGTGTATATAGAGTTGCTTTATTGTGTGACAAATTTTGAGCTTGTTTGGACTTGAAATAAAGTAGCAGTGGTTGAAAATGCAAATAAGTGTCGATTGTACCCCACCTTCCCCTACTTGTCTGATAGTTGGAAGTTTAGGTTTCCCATATACTGATAAGAAAACCTGCATGAAATCACGGTAAATATATAGGCCTGTCAAACCTAGCTTACTCCTTTTTCTTCTATCGTTCGATCCTGAGCAACACCCCTCAACGGCACATCATTACGTCACCTGATACCTAGGCAACGGTGACGAACATTTCTTGGCACGTCTCATGTTAATTTTCAATGTCCAGTGGTATATTTTCAATAAGTGCCACAAATTGTAGTCTAGTCATTAGGTGGGTTTATCAACATTAAATTTTGGCGGTTGAAGTGAAGAACTCGACAAAGGTTGCGTTGCTCAAATTCAATAGAACTAACGTTTTTCTGCATAGCGTAATGCCAATGGTGTCGGAAGAGCACGTTCGTGAAGCGAGATAGTGCAGTTGGTGCACAGGTGTAGCCAGGAGGGGGCCAAAATATAGGGCCATTTTGTGCTTTGAGGCGACGTTTATTCAAACAAAATAGTGTTATTCACCTAAAATCGAACATTTTGCCCCCCCAATTTTTTGGCACCATCCACATTTTTGGGCTGACTACGCCAGTGAGGGTATATACTCATCTATCGAAACGCTGCAAGGGGTACATGGTCAGAGAAAGGTTGGGAACCCCTGCGATAACACAACTGTTTCTTTTATGGGGACTGGGCATAGCTCATTGTCTCCAAGGTACGGTCATGTTTATGGCTAATAGCATGCTGCTGTGGTGGACATCAGATAGTGTAGTGCTACCAGTCGTAATCAAGCCGAAAGTTGTAACGGAAGCTCTGCAATGGAGCGGCGATCGCAGGTGCAAAGTTACGCCAGTCAAACCGAACTGACAAGAAAATTGAACTTACAATGCAATTACGTCGCTCTTGTTGAACGACAGTTTCGTTCGAAGAACAACTGACTTGGAGAAAACGTAACAAGAACTTTTTGCTTATGTCGCTTTCGGTAACCACAATCGCAGACGCGCATAAAGGTAAAGTCTGGGCGCATGATCAGCCACCCGCAGCCACCTGCGTTATGACGCAATACACGAAAAAAAAACAGATTTCACAAGACAGCAACCCATGCATACGCCCAAAGTTCTCCAAAAACACAATTTTACAGAACAGGGGTTCCCAACCTTTCTCTGAACATGTACCGCTTACTGAATTTTTTATATAATTTTTAATTTCGGAACTATAAAGGTAAACACCATTTCATGTCTCAAAGTTAAATTGTTGCAAATGTACAGTAAATGTACGCCTTCAGACAGACCAATATAGCCTACCCCTAGGGGTACATGTATCCCAGGTTACGAATCTCTGTTACAAAACTTACTCATTATGCTTCATTATGCATGACCTTGGAATGTAAAATCTTTTCATTAATAATTAGAAATGTAATGTACAAAGATGTTTCAACTACCACGTCACACTTGTAGAAACATTTATCAAACGCAATATATAATGCGCATGGTTGATTGATGAAATAGAAGCATATAGCTGCCCAATATATTGATGGACAGGAACGAGTGTGCTGGATGACATTCACAATTTTTGCCAAAATCATTCCAAAAACAGAAGAATCTCTCGAGAACTGAACAACGTTACGTTAGCAG
>JGI24158J21664_10008566_pt1 | contig 13614 bp, 11 predicted proteins | sample Ectturendosymbi3_FD_21664 | JGI IMG/M metagenome (IMG submission 21664) | reverse complement strand
CGAGAACTGAAAGCGCAAAAAAGACCAAGGAAACCGTCTTCTTTTATGAATGTATGGTCACGCATACATAACTCGGTGTAAGTGATGATTGGATTCTAGTTTTAGTTGATTTACTACCGGGACAAAAATCGAAAAACTGTGTGTGGTGCTGACATCGCACGCCAAAAAGTTACTGGATCATTTAAGCAGGAATCTTTTCAGCGAGAACGGAACCTGTAAACTTTTTTTCGCAGTGCGCTTCTTACAGCTGTAGCAGAGTTTCCCAATTCAGTGCTGTTTGAAAAACTTCATTTAAGTAGCGTTTGTTTTAACAGTCTCAAAACTGTACTTACCTGCTGATTAATTCTGAGGTTTTAGCTTTAGGTCAAGTGGAGATTTTACATGATCAAAAAAGCATTTCTCGCAGATCACTAATATTTAATAAACAAAGTTGTGGAGCTAGATATATAGCACCACTTAAAAGCACTAGTGTTTCTGTATGCTTAGATATATAGCATTTGCACATTGGCGAACACGATGGCATACAATAGACCACAGCACGACTTCGAAATCTGAGATTTCTAGAATGACCAGGAATTGAACTGTGGTAGCTCGGTCATGGTCAGGATAGCTAATATCACAGCGGACTGCTATGCACATCCGAATGAAATAGTTAACTTTCGTGTTGCAGTTTTTGTTCAGCCTTCTCTGAGCAGAAATGCCGCCACATATTGGTTTCAGAGTGCACAGATATGGAAGCCTTATCCACTTTTGACAAAAATCTGTTCTATGGACTACAGCGCACCTGCGATAGAATCAGAAAATAATCTGTTTATAGCTATGCCTAGTAAGTTTACAGTAACAATGGCGGTAACAAAAGTAAAAATGGACTAACTCCAGTTTTACATGTTGCCAATGTGCAGGCATCGAAATGGAAGGAACTGGTTGTTGGCCTGGCCTCGACCCCCTTCGCGACATACTTACAGTTTATCAAGGAACTTAGAAAGACTTGAATGTAACATTTTGTAAAGATGCACGCACTGGTGATTCAGCAAGTTACAAGTCAATGTCTGTCTGAAGTTATATAAACGATAACGGTTCGCGAGGTATGGGGAACCGAGATCTGACAGAAATTTTACCGCAAACGACTGTACATTATTCGCACATATTAGACCCAGATATCACACAGACACAGTTTTCTCTGTGTCAGAAAAAATTACAAAAATATTATTTCTTTCGGACGTCTTGGCCTTTTAGTAATTTCTAGTAGTTTTACTTTTTTACATTGTTTGAATTCAAAGGCAATATTTACCAGTTTGTAACAAAGTCATCGCGACTGCGCTTTAGTTTAACTCTGCGTAAAGTTTTTCAACGAAGAGACAAAGGCATACCACGGTAACATTGCGCCCGCAGAAAAAGACGTCTTCAGCACCCCTATGTGTACACAACAAGCCAATACTTACATTTTAATAAGTCGCTTCGATGACAATTAAAGAGCTGAAGACGTCTTGTTTGCAATACGTTATATACATAAAAAGGCGTATTTTGTAAATAAATGAGTCATCCACATAAAAACCAGAGCTTACTTCACGCTGCCCGAAAGATTTCGTGTTGCTTTTATTACAATATATTGCTACCAGACTGCCTTCTNATCTCTTAANCAACTAGCTTTCAGCAGTACCATTTATTTCAGGGTTTGTCTAGGTCTATACAGATTTCATCCTTTGCTAAATATTGGCATTGCACACCAATAATGGAAAATCATTAAGGTTTTCACAGGGTGTTAAAACGTGAATCTTACAAATTTTTTGACAAAACTATTTCTTACAAAAAAAAAACTAATATCATGACCAAAATTCAAAGCCAAATGCCAAATAACAGTCAAAACAAAAAAAATCAACTTCTCTTGAGGTTGTTGCTAAGCATCAACGTGTGTTGCGTTTTTTTTAAAAAGTAGTTTTTCCAAGGTTCATTTAACAATATTTCTATTGTATTTGCCTGACAGGTTTGTATGTTTTATAATGCGCCAGTTTTGTTTTTAGTTTTACAATTCAACTATAAAGACGCTTTGTCGACTTCGTGAAAGGTAATAGTTGCTCAAGCCAGAACCAAATCAGTATGAAAAAGCATGCAAGCTTAAACTGTTTGCAAAATGAGAAAGAATTAGCGCAAAACAGTCATTTTTCTGTGTTTAAACTTTTACTTTTATTGCTCTACAGGAAACACAAAATGTCTCTTCCGAGAAAGCGCAAAATAAAACACTCTTGCATAGACAGAGAATTGGACGAATCTTACAGGAAACGTGTGCGGCTTAATGTCGGCGGTGTGACCCATGAGGTAAAAATAAATATTACGTGAGCTAGTCTCATGTGAATTGTTTTGTAGTGTTAGTAACGGAAAGGAAGATGTTTGAGTGGAGTAAAACTTGAAAAGGCACCAAACTCGTATAAGAAACAACAATGCAAAGACAAATGATATGAAAAACACTATGTTGAGCATTTCAAAACAACGTTTTTCATCTTCATCAAGTTCTTTTTTTTAAAGTCTCACGTAGTTTCATTCAAATCATTGACTCCAGCCAAGTTAACCTGGTAATTTGCTGCTATCAATTTATAATCAAGTGCATTGAACCATTTAGTTTTATACTAGACCTTATCTGCTACTCTGTATGGGGCAACAAATTTTTCGTCAAGGCCAAAAGCGACTGTGAAACACCATGAACTATGGTCCAAAAATAGAATGAAAAGTATTTATGCATGTTATGGCAGATCACACATTGTCGCTGCTAAGACTGCAATTTTTGGTTGTGAGCTTTACATTTGCTGACAGATGTCACAGCATGCCAAAAGTGACTGTGGGTTTTATGATGCCTTCAAAAAGTAATTTTATTACAGGAATTCTTAATTTTAACTGTCAACACAACGTTGATATGCATCCCATTATCAGTTTTTATTGTACTAGGCTCGATGGGGTACTTTAGACAAACTTCCAAAAACACGCCTGGGACGACTGAGACACTGCGAAAGCAGAAGCGAAATTTTGGAGCTTGCTGATGATTATGATCCGGTAACGAAGGAATACTTCTTCGACAGACATCCAGGAGCGTTTGTTCCGGTTTTAAACTTTTACAGGTTGGTTGAGTAATATTGAAAAATAGATACTTGGAAGCAACATGACTGACAACTAAATATGCTCATTTTTCTGTTGCGCAAATGCTCTCTAGCCAATCTGAGCTCGTGTAGAACTGATACATAACATGACATGGGTAAAGTTAACGAATCGATACAGATTTTGCATTCACTTCTGGTGTCTCTGCACACTGTAAAAAGTATAAAACGCAAACATTAAGTGATTTTATCACCTTTAAAATATTCAGAAACAGTTATTTGTATTCTATGCGTTTTACGTTTTGTATCTTCACGGCAATGAACACGTAGCAACTTCAAAAAATCTTCCAAAAATTTCAGCGTAAATGCATTATGATGCTTTTTTTTAATTCTCTACTCACTTGCCAATCATGGACGGAAGTTGACGTTTTGTTTTTATTGTTAGCCTTTCCCATGGAATACTTTTTCTATACCATCCCATGGAATTCTTGCGAAACTAGTAATCCGAAGTATATTACATATCATGTTCATGTCTAATGTCTAGCCTCTGGTACCGCGGCTAAAACACCCCAAATATTCCATTGAAAGGGCCAATAAAAATTGGGTGACCCTTTCTTTAGATGTCACTTCAGGCCCAACAATCTTTTCTTCTGGGACCTCGCACAAGCCCGTAACTAGGGGGATGCCTGAAAAAAATTTTCTCCCCCCTGGAAAAATGCATTGGAAATAGTTTAAAACTATTGGACCTAGTTTAAAAATTTGATCCCTTCTCAGAAAACTCTTCGCCCCACCTGGTGTCCCAAGCTGGTTACGGGTCTGGCATCGCATCACTCCGCCAAGACACTGCGCCTACACGTCTAATACTTACTGTGCTGTGAGCATATAACCTTGGTATTCAACTTCCAAAAACTCCTGTTGTATGACGTCAAATTGCTAACGATGGGGCAAATAAGTCCACTTTCCCATCACATAGCATTCCCATGGCGATCCCATTCCAGTGGNCAAGTCGATACAGCTCTATAGAAGAAATGCGGTGGATTATTAATTTGCTATGTTTCTTTAATTTTTGCATTTCGACAAAAGTAACTTGTTCCTATCTTGATAGTTTTTGTGCTTAGTATACATTTCATACTAGTTAAAAAATGGCTGTTCATGTCTAAAATTGCTTTTGAACTATTTCAACGATTTTTTTGAAATTTTGCTTCGAATACTAAAGCATTTGTGGTTGAAGTTAAACTAATGCAAAAATAGTGTGTTCTCATGGAATACAAATTTGCCAAGTAATGCATCGAAAATCGCACAAAACTCCCTGTCGCTTCCATGCTACATATCGAATAAGATACATAAAAAGTTGTTCTTTTACCTCTAACGTAACCAGCAAGAAGTTGAAATGGCAGTCAGCATTATTTTACAAAAAAACTTTCTGTCAACTGTATTTGTGTGTCGTTTAGCCACAGGAAATTTTTCCTAGAACTTTTAGGCTCACACCACTGTAGTTCTTAGATAAATAAATTCTCGTTTTGCGGTATCTTAGTTATTTTGATTCATGAAAGTGTGACTTAAAATTAATATTGCCAATGCACTCAGTTTCTCAGAATAATAATAAGCACAAATCCTTGTTGAAAGGTAGTCACTGAAATTGTAATTTCACATGGTAAACTTCTCTCACTGGGCTGTGAAACGGCTTTGTCTTCTGCTCGATTTCGTGCAAGTACAAACGGCGTTGTTTTCAAAAAGTTTAGCCACCGAGAAAAAGTAAATAATCCCACCTCTCGTCAATACAAAAGTGTGACTTTTTCAGCCGTTATGTGCAACAGCTTAGATCTCGTTTTTTTGAATCAGAACTGGTAAGTTACACATGCCGGAAGATTTGTGCGCCCTTGCCTTCAGTGGTGAGCTGGAGTACTGGGGGATCGATGATATCTACATTGAGTCTTGCTGTCAAGGTAAACTGTGAAAGTGTTTTCGTTGAATGCAAACCATATTGTGCGCTATTATCATCAGCAGTTCGAGCTATTTGTTTTATTTATGTGTTTGCCGCAGACTCATGGCACAAATCACAGGGATAATCGAATAACACAAGAGCACAAAAATGGTAAAAGGGTGATGATGCGCTTTTCTAGAAACTCGTATGACATCTTGAATAATATTGGTAACAATGCATCGATTTTTCCTACTTTTGTTTTCTTCACATTGATTTGTCACAACATAGGCGTAGCCAGGGGGGACCCAGGGGGCTATGCCCCCCAAATTTTAGCATATCTAGTCATTTTGTGCTTTGAGAAGGGGCGTCTCAAACAAAAATACTGTTGCTCGCCTAAAATCAAGCATTTTGGCCCCTCAAAATTCCCCCTCCAAAACAAATTCGTGGCTGGCTACCCACTGTGTCACAAACAAAACCTTGTTATAATAGTTACTGTACATCGAAAACGTGAAAACGTAAACATATGGTTACCCAGTCATTTATGAACATTTTGGAAAAACACCTCAATTGCTTCTCACAGAAAAAGATAGTTAGTGAGTGACGGTGTTTAAAACCCGTGAAAATCACCAGAAAGAAAGTCAGGTTGATGCCTGTAGTAGGCTTGATGTCGCTCATGCATAATTTTCCCTGTGATTTTCAGTTGACTTACGCTGAAGTGGTATTAAAGGATTGTTTGGATTGCGATACGGAAAACGAAAGCGTACTTCGCCCTTTCTCCAAGTTATGAGCCTGAGATAATCTCGAGTATGATCAGCGCCTAGCTGGCACGGTGCCTTCAGAAAGTCAAGATCTATCGACACAGCGCAAAATGTGCGCATTGCCTTGGTGCAGAACGTTACTCGCGAATAACCCAGACGGTTGCATTTGCACCGCTTTTGGATGTTCCATAAGCTATGAATAATGCAGTTAAAATGGATCGAAGCCTCTTCGCCGAAACGCTAGCGAGCCAATAAGAAATTTCAAAAACCTTGACTTGTGAGCAGAGAACTTTTAAATCGCGCAAAGTTTTCACCGTTTGGCAAGCTCATTTCAACCGCGTCCATTACTGAGCGGGTAGAAATTATAAGATCCAGTCAACCTCTGTGGTTTCGAATGCTCAGCTTTCGTTCTGTTTTTTTTACTATCAGTTGTATTGCTTGCTCTTGGTTTGTTGTTGTCTAACTGTATTCTTGAACAAACCCTTCATCGCTCATTTCTGAACTAAATTTACACTCGATAACGTTTAAAAGTGAGTAAGATTCAGAGAGGTTCTCCATTGGCCGTAAAGAGAGTTACAACTTTCTGTTATTTATGCTCAACTTAAAATTGAAAAACCTAGCGTTTGGTTGAAGGACGTACTGATGTAAATAAAACTACGTTTCGCGAAGTCGTTTATCTTCAAGCAATACAGGTTGGTCTGCTTACAGAACGGACCAAGCCTCTCATTTCGCAAAATCGTGAAACTTCTTTTAACGTCCTTGTGACATCTTTGCCTCACAAGTCAAGGTCACATGTTCAGGTGCATAAGATTTGCTTGGATTCATACTGGTACTCGACTGCGTAGTGCAAGTGTTACTGACTCACGTTAACAAAAGAAACATCATTTTTTGCAGCACGATATCATCAAAAGAAAGAACAAATACTGGAAGAAAACAGGCAAGAGATCTATAAAAATACACTGATGCAAGATTTCGGCAATCTGGCTTCATTTTACAAATTTCTGTTGTTTTTCCTTATTTTCTTATCGAGCTGATCAAAGCAAGTTATGAAGTGTTAGTGCACACAAGACAGGAGCAACAAATAAAATATTTGTGATTATTAATGCATTTAAGCTGATAAAACTATGTGGGCATGTACAAGTTATCTTGAACCTCTGCCAATAAAACGCGTTAAAAAAACTAAAATTCAATTTCTTTCCAGCAAGACGAATCAACAGAAGCCTATTCTATCGTCTTTGAATTACTAGTCTTTAAATGTTTGTGATTTACTCACATTTCCCAGCCGTTTTGTTTCATTCTTTACCATACCAATCATATTTTACCACTCCTAGGCACTTCGTTGCTCATCAACACAGAGTAATGCGTTATTCGAATAGTTTTTGCGTTGATTTTTTTCTTTTTGTTTTGGAAGAGAACTGTTGTAACATCTATGTAATTGCAATCTTTTTATATAACTTTCCCCACTTCCGCTGTTAGTCAATGAGGTTTTGAGTTTTTTTCAACAAGAATGAAAGAGTGGATAAATATTTCTGGAATGCAGAGAATTTGAAGCTGAAATTCCCGGTTCAAGTACTTTTTAAAACCAAAAAAATTATCAACCGACTTGTACGTTCCTCTAGCGAACTGGCTTTGCCATTGCTCGGGGCATGTCCTTAAAAAAATTAAATTGACCAACAACCACCCGCAGGTCGTAACACCACAGGTATACGTCAGCGGTCATCACTCGCCACTCATACAGAACAGAAATGTTGGTGAATAGTTGTTGTTAAAAATATATTTGGCAGTACACTAAAAAGTTTCTTGCGCCAAAACGAATTCACACTAATAACTTCTATTGCATTTTCGCAGCGCCTGTAAAAAGTTCTAAAGAGCGTGATTCTAAAAAACAGATGCTATTTAAAAAGAGGAAAGCGTGCCCGATACTTAGGTTGAGATAGTTTGAACTTCGAAGAGTATCATCTTAGCAAAAGATCTGTCTTCACACCATTGCACTCCCGCTATGAATTAAAGTACCACATGGTCAGTACAAGATAAACATTTTTTTTCGAAAATGCAATATACAAATGAGATAATCATAGGTTTCGGTATGTTTGTTTACGTTTGCCAACCATCGTACACTTTTGTGCGATATCAGGTTTGAAACCTCTCAAACAATACTCTCAAAACATTTTCTGGGTTGTGTTGTCAAAATAAACAATAGAACAGTAAAAAATGACAATCGTGCCAGATGTCATAGTTGTGTGACATCACGGTTGACAGCAATCTTTACGCTTGAAGCGTAAATCTTTAAGCAACTGCTACTGGTTTATGACAGTTGTCTTTAATCTTGCTAAAAATAAAATATTATTTTGGATTGAACACAGCAGAAAAGAAAACCCCACAGTTGGTTGCAAACTCAAACTATTTTCCGGCCGATGTCAGAGAAGATGTTGGCTTGCAGGCGAGAAGCTGAAATGATGCGTGAGAGACAAGGCGACGATTTTCGTGGAATGTGCTGCGCAGCAAGACGGAAGCAAATATGGGATCTGATGGAAAAACCAGATTCGTCAGTTGCTGCAAAGGTGCTTTAGAGGATGGTTTTGTGGTGTGTAGTATTGCTTTCTTGAAATCACTTTCGCCGTTTCAGTTTTCCTCACCACACAAGCTGCACCGAGAAAAAATTTAAACGTTTCACATGCTTTTTACATGGTGTATTGCAAGAGTGAGCCCAGAACATTTAAGTTTTTCTTGAATGTAAAGCACATATGGTATAAATGATCGACATGGATTTTTAGCAACAGTGCCTTCTGCTCAGTCGCTATCAGTTGAAGAAGCAAGTAAAATAACCCTTTTCGAATCTCCATCGTTTCTAGATTCAGATTATGTTCTCGAGTGGAAAAAATGTGGGGAGCCATCTTGTGTAAGTTAGCAACCTCCAGGTCAAATGCGAAATAGAGATCGTTTGAGGCGTAAAAATCAACGACGAACTGTAGTTCTGTCTCAAATTGGATTCCTCAAAATCTTGCACACGTGGGGCATCAGTGCTATGTTCAATTAAATTAAATATTTTTAGATAATCGCCATATTGTCTGTTCTCTTCATCGTTCTGTCCACCATAGCACTAACACTGAACACCGTATCAGAACTCAAAGGTATGACTGTTTCGAAACATTGCAGCCTTGTCTATAAAAGTTTGGAAATAAAAGTTTCAAAAAACATATCTTTGCTTGACTTTTTTGCACAAAGCGATGAAAGCAGTAAGCTTGAGTCCAGCATCAAGCGTATTACATTTCAATGTATTACATTAATATTTACTGCGCGGTTATCTATTATTGTGAAAGCAAAAAATTTGGAAAAATATTTTTTAGCGTAATTTTGTACAGTTTTAGGAACATCTTTTGTTAAATTTGGCGCTTACAAGGCGGTTTCATAATTTACACTTAATTCCCACCGCTATGGGCCTGGTTGAATTTCGCAAAAAACCTAAACCAGTCTTACGAATATCGGCATGAAGAACATTTTGTTTGCAATTCCATGCCAGAGCCGTTCTGACAAAATATTGCTACTGGCGCCCTTGTGTGAAATCGCTACTTTACAACAAAATCAAGGATTTCAAATTAAAAATATTTAAAGCTCCCTGCTTAAATTCTGTAAGTTTCCATTTCTTATTCGAACTGCTGGTTGTTGCAGATCCAGACAAAAAAGATGAAGATCACCCAGACTTAGCTCATGTCGAGAGCGTTTGCATTGCCTGGTTCACCATGGAATACTTATTACGACTCTTTTCTTCTCCTAACAAGTGGAAGTTTTTCAAAGGACCTTTGAATATAATAGACTTGCTTGGTGAGAATGGATCGAGAGCCAATAGTTGCAGTGCCCGGCAAAAATATTCATTTCTGCTGCAGATAAAACGTGCCACCAAGACAACTGTAATCGTAAGGGCAACTCTTTAGGCATGCTTATCGATCATGGGTTGACCTAGGACCTTCCTCTTTTGACAATTTTAAGTCTTGCTTTTCGATCGAAGCCAAGGCTACGCGCACAAAGGGGTCTCAGCGCCCCGTCGTTTTTAATCTTAGCANTAGTGCTGCTTCCTGAAGGGTAAATCGCACTGTCNCGTTTGTTCTTTTTATTCTTNTGGTAATATTACCTCGTTTGCCACCGTTATTGCTTCTTCTTCNTCATCATTTGAGTCAGTTCTTTCAATCCACTGTTAGGCCGCACTATAGATCTCGGGGCAGGTGTTGAGCAGCCATTCGATTGTCTCATCATCCAGAACCGTCAGACCGTGCAGTCCATCGCTGGCTGCAGTTAATGATCCGAAGTTGAACTGTAAGAGCAGCATGTTTTCTAAAGAAGTTTTATGTAGTTTAATTGTGAATTTGTTCTACACCATCACGAATTTTACACCTTGACTTGCTTTCAAACTATGTCAAGAAAAACTTCTTGTAAAATAAGCTCTCGAGTGTCCCTTGCCAATGTTTTGTCACGCAACACGCAGACAATGCGAATTCATTCACTGAATTACAATATCTTGTTTTGGCACTTGTTGCTTATGAAATGTTGGCCCTTGCTATGTGACAATAGAGAAATGTTTTTCCTCTCGAGTGCACACGGAAAGTGTTGGTTAATTGGTTTATTGTTCCATATGACTCAGCTAATAAGCAGAAACAATACAAAGAGCCATCATGCAAAAAAGTAACCAATTGTCAGTGGAAATTAGAATAAATGAAAATGCAATGGCAAAATGATTGATCAATGTAAACAGAGATTGTCACCGTGCCCCATGGGATTGGTGACGGACCATGGCGGTCATCTAGTCAACCAACCCCGCTGCTCACTGTAATGTATCCCGGAGCGGACTTTGGTTTGCTCAAAGTAGCAAAACGTCCAGCAATCATCCGTTGTTCCAGATTGTTATAGTACATCCGAATACATTTCTTTGCATATATTTAATTCCTGCTATGTGAAACGTATTCACTTGTTAAATCGTGATGGTAAAATGTTGTTTTTACGAAGTTACCAAAAAACAAACCAAAACCGACAGCCTCACTTTAAGCCAGGGGTTCTTAACCTGGGGTCCGTGAACCCATTAGGGGTCCATGAATGCGTTTTAGGGGGTCCGCAAACCAAAAACCAATCAAGCAAATCAGCCAGTTTTATTCGCCCATTTGGGCCGTTATTCAGCTTTGATCGCACCACAACTGTAGTTTGATATGCACCTCTACCCCTAACTGCGTAATTCCAGTACTACTCTTATGATGTAATGGTCACACTCTCCACAGAATTTTCTGCTAAAATTTGCACGCGCATTGACGTGAATAAAAAACTTGTATATCTTGTTCAAGTGTAAGCCATCTACTGTTTTATTCATTTTTTAGAACAGGGTCTTTAAACGTTTTTGTCAGAGGGCCACACAAGCTATTACACAATAGCGGCGTTCGAGCGCCGGGCATCTTAACCAATGTGATTATTTCAGGATAAGCTACATTCTTACAACTTAACAAATTTTTCGTAGATATGTTATTTTTTATTATTCACAAAATGTCTTCGCGGGCCAGATTTGGCCCGCGAGCCACAGTTTGGAGACCCCTGGTTTAGAGTATTCGGCGGTCCGAAAAAATTAAAATATGACTTGGGGGTCCGCGAGATGAAAAAGTTTGAGAAATACTGCTTTAAGCAATTGTTGTTATCATTGCGTATAAGAAGTCAATGCTTTTTCACTTTTGTAATTCTTCATATTTCTCATTTCAAGGCTTACACAGCCGTGTCGCTAAACAGCATACAACTTGCTGTTGCTTTATGCCTGCTTTAATTTTGCCTCTCACACCAATTTATTCAATGAATTCGCAATTAACAACGACGTTTTTTTCAGCCATCCTACCTTACTACATCACCATTTTTCTCACCACCTCAAACAGCCAAATCCTGGAATTCCAGAACGTTCGGAGGGTGGTGCAAATTTTCCGAATTATGAGAATCATGAGAATCCTCAAACTAGCCCGGCATTCCACAGGACTGCAGTCCTTGGGTTTCACATTGAGGAGGAGCTACAACGAGCTGGGTTTGCTGATGCTGTTCCTTGCTATCGGAATAATGATGTTCTCGAGGTAGATATTGGTCTGTCCGCCATTGAACCTGACTGACGTCAGTTGTGAAAATAATTTTTTCTCTGCTCAATGTTCTTCGAAAATAGGGCATTGCAAGTTCAGCTTGTTATACAAAAACTATGTACCGCTACGATTCGCACGTGTGCGGTATGTGCTGTTCAAACTCAGAGTTGGTTTTGCATTTTTCAAGCGCATGAACAGGTCTGTCTTTGCAGTCTGGCGTTTTTCGCTGAAAAAAACGACAACTCGAAGAAATTCACCAGTATACCGGCATCTTTTTGGTGGGCAACAATCACGATGACCACCGTTGGTTATGGAGATATATATCCAATAACTCCTCTAGGTAAGTTTTCATTTCCATATCAATTTGCCACACGAGGAAGATAGCTGGACAACTTCATAGGGCATTGGTCGAAGGCTCCATTTCCCATTTAATCACTGATTCAATCGATATTGTTCTTGATGTAGTACTATAATTTTTGCTGCATGGTTTGTGCGATAACTTATTTCTGTAGCGGATTCCTAAGACCAATTTTCGCTCCATCATCTTCGTCATCAGAAAACCAAGCTGTTGAACGTTTCTAGCTCAGATCATCACAACGTCAAAACCTAGGTATTTACGTATGGTGAACGAGGTATCACCAACCTCTATCTTTTCAAGTGCCACAACGTGCAAACTTGTCATGTAATTCACAAAATGAAGATGAGGTTGATTAACTTAAAGATGAGTATATAGCAAAAGCATTTTGTAATAATATATTGCGACAACAACTTCTTCGCCATAACAGTTTTAAAAAATCTGTGACGGAATTTATGTTCCGAATAATGATGTATACCTAATGTTGGTCAACTTATCGGTAGTTTCACCATTATGTGCGTTGATTCTTCGGATGTTCTGTTTAGAAGCGTCTGGCGATGTCACCGAGGATATCAAGATAACTGCTGAATTTGACGTTACCCAACCTAAAAATTAGCAGGTTTCTGGGAATAGTTAAAGCAAAATTTAAATATGGTCCGAATTTTTATACAAGTTAAATTTTTTCGAACATTGGTGAATAATTTGTTGAAGCGAAATTTCCATATTACCGCATATTTGCTCTACCTGCAATTTTTCTCTATTGCCCACTTTCCTCTACTGCTCAATCCCAACTCGAACCTTAACATCAACCCATGCAACTGCCATTCTTTGTCTACCAGGAATTTTCCCTGCCTAAAAGTTTATTTTTTTAAGCTTTTCCTACCAGAAACGTTCCTCTACTACGAAAATCTTCGCTCCAACCTAAATTTGCTTGAATGCCAAAACATTTAATTTGATAAAGATACTTGCAGAATACTTTCTTCACTTTGTTGTAAGGCTGCGAGACGTCTCAAGTAATGCAGTTGTTCTACTCCGGCTTTGTAATCAGGATATTCATTCACAGTATCCCCGACTCTCTGGGATACGATCTCGTAGTTTTTAATCCTTATTTTCCACCAGACCACTGTGTGCATGGATTGCTAAACGCTTCTTCAGATGCATGTCTTCTTTCAGAACCTTAGTAGCTTCTGCACTGCAGGATGCTCGCACAAGATATGGCTTGTTCATGCTGTTGTGCTAATCTTGACAGAAGTTTGTGGTCCTTGGGCTCCCTTCGTCGACGATATCATGATGATTCCGCATATTCAATGGTGAATCGAGGTTCATTTCGACCTGGACCATTCACGCAAGTTGTTTCAAAGTAGACAAGGAGCTCATCTAAACGCTGATCATTCTGGGG
>JGI24158J21664_10008565_pt1 | contig 13615 bp, 7 predicted proteins | sample Ectturendosymbi3_FD_21664 | JGI IMG/M metagenome (IMG submission 21664) | reverse complement strand
TTCAGCGAAACACTTTGGCCTAGTGGTTGGGCCCTAGGCCAAGCAACATGAGCCAAAATGACCCTAAAACTACTTCACTTATGACGTCAGTCACAAAAAAACCGCACCCCCCAGGCAAAATTTTTTTTTCGATTGCAATCTACTAGACTGGCCGATCCGTTTGAGCCGTTGAACAGCTCTGTAGCGCAATCGGCTGAGGAGCTAGGGTGTTGATAAGGCAACCGAAAACTGCTGTTTTTTTTGGGAAAATAGCCAAAACCACCCAGACGCCAAGGTGTTAAAAGAACAAAAAACTCTTTCTATAAAAAAAAACTGTTTTTTAAAAAAAAACAGGGTTTCTTTCAACCCTGGTTTCTAGTAAGGTTTAGGTACCGCCATTGTTGCATCTGTGTCATAATGCAGCCCTTGGTAGTCATGATGCAGCCCTCTGGTTACTTTATAAGTCCATAATTGGCCCTCAGAGCAATTTGAGTTTGAAATCCCTGGCATAAATATGCAAACTTTCAAGAAGAAAAACATTACAGCAAGTATATATTCAATGAAAGTCAGAGGCATAACACCACGTATGTCGTCCTGTATGTCTCTTCCATGCACATTAGAGATGGTATGGGCCACTAAAATATCAGTTAACGACAGGCTTTCATGGGCCGATTAACCACCCAAACACTTTTATTCTTTCTTGGATATCNCTATGGTCTCTTTCAAGCACATACAAACATTTTGAGGAAATCTGTTTTGAAAAACGTAAGTTGTCAATAACGTTGCCCACTGGTGGAATTTGTGTCAGACCTCAAGAGTTTTTCTAAGCTTTGTGATGTGGGGCATAATGTGAGTGAACAATGCATAGGCCTAATGCAGTGGTTCTCAACCACTGCTTTGAGAGAGCTCTGCATGCGGTTTCCAAGCAACCTTTATGTGGCCTTTAGTAGTCTTTCAATGACACCTCTAATATTTTGTCTAACAGACTTCGTTCTGCAATAAAGCAAAGGCTTTCAATGACATGTGTTCGCTGAATCTTAAAAACTTACTGAAAAATAACAAGAACTTAACACTTTGTCATCTGATACTGTTTGAAGTTTTTGCAAAAAAAGCAGATCGCATGTGGCTTTGCCTGAGGGTAACTCTGGTGCCGAAAGTGGTAGAGAGCTGTTCAAAGGCTCAAAAGACTCAATTGGCAAGTCTTCTAGACCGCACTAAAGAAAAGATCATAGACAGTACAAGAAAATCAGCAATGAAACTTGGTGAAGGAGCAACAGACTAGTAATCAACTTTATGGGCTTTAAGGCAGTAACTAAATTGGGTATGAACAGCCAATGGTAATCTTTCAACTCAAGATGAATAGCTGCAGATATGGAAGCTAGAAAAGGGCTTCCAATGATCTGCCCTACAAAAACATGCAGTTGGCACAGGCATTCCAGCATCAAATAAGTAGAATTCCATCTAGATGGAACATCCATTACTAACTCGAGCTCTGTTGCACCACTTTGCTATTTCAATAATCGGAGTACTTGAGTGGCTTCTCGCAATTGTTTAAAGTGCTGGATTAGGTGGTGGACAGCAGCTGAAAAAATATCTTTTTGCTGTATTGTATTACCAAAACTAATCAATCTGTTGCAGGTTGCAAATTGCAAACAAATCTTACTTATCCATTGCAGATTTTACAGGAGGGAGAAAAAAGCTTCTTTTAGACTGAGTTCCAAGCTATGGGTAGCACAGCACCCCTGTTGCCATCTGTAATTCTCATGCAGTAGAGTGCAAGCCTTGACTATGTTTGATCCGATATCAGCGACAATGGAAGTTATCTGACTCAAGGCCATAGTCATCAATTACAACTTCAAGTGACAGGACTAAGTGGTCACCAGAATGACAATCCAGCACTTCTTTAGTTGACTCTCAAGTTCAAAGTTGTTCAATTTAATGTAGTGAGTAGTGGCTTCCAAAAAGGAACTATTCTGTTGCTTGCCCACATGTCAGTGGTGAGGGAAATGTGAAGATTTGAAGAAAGCTTTTTCTTGAGATGTTTAGATGCATACAAATTTTCCATTTTTCTGGTGAAAGTGTACCTACTTGGGAGTTCATAACCAGGAGCCAACTCGTTAATTAGTTTTCTGAAGTGATTTCCCTCCACTAAAGTTATTGGATGCAGACCTCTGACTACTACGCTGCTGATGAGTTTTGTAATATGTTGGGCCATATAAGAAGTGACTGTGTGTTTCACAAACCGATCCAATGGAAGCTGTTTCCTATTTGTCACCATTCATTGTTTAGAAGTACCTGGGTCATCACTATTGATCTCAAAACACTATTGCCCCACATTTGTAAGAAATACCTAGTGAAGTTAAACATTTTATTTGTATCTTTATCCTGCACTGCAAGAAAGCAGACTTGTGAAGCACTATGCATTGGTGTACACCTTTTGGCATACACCTGAGCCGCTGCAGCTGATGACATTACTGTTTTCGGTTGTCTACATCACTTGCTACTGTTAATTTGGAAATACCAATTACTTGCATTACATGATAAGTGATCACTGGTAAATGCAATTGTCATAAAGCTTCTTGCCCAAGGAAACAACTGCAGAGTCAAACACACAGGCTCTCAACTGCAAGCCTGGCACTCAAACCACTTGGCCAATGCAATTCTCATCAATACATGATACTTATTGCCAAACGATAAATAAAAACTATTGACCACATAATAAACTTGTTTCATGGCTTGGTCCTTACCTTGACCTGCAGCTTGCTTCTCTCCTGGATTGCAAAAATGCGTGCTTATTTATGAGGTGTTTTTGCAAATTTTCTTTACATGAGGGATAGCTAAATTCCAAATGGCAACAGCAGCATGCAACCTGACCTCTGTGATTAGTTTGGGAGAAATGTTCCCAAACGAACAAAGTTTTAGTCCTTGGTGCAGCCTAGTAGTTTCTTTCTACTAGCAATATGATTCCAAGGTCACTATTACACCAACACATGAACAGTAAACCACCAAACTCAGCAGCATACCATGTGCGTGAGTAGTTTTGATTCTGCAATCTGAGAAGAAACAAAACAGGATGAGCTGAACATGCAGAAGTTTAGAATGCTGATCAACCATCACACGATTAGCTCCTTATGTCACTACGCAGTGCTGTGAGCTTGTTTGAGTGTTTTTTCTCTTGCTCAGGAGTGCAAGTGCCACTACAAACTTTAATGGACTGCAAAACTTATTGAACATCAGCAAGATTTTATGAGTTGGGCATCCCAAAAACAATGGTTGTGATTTTTCCATCTGACATTTAAGACATCAGATAATGCCATTGCTTTGAAAACCTAATTTTGACTGTGGTGCATCCAAGTTCATGTCATTTACTATGTTTCCAAATAATATGTTGTTCCTTTCACTTAGCTTATGGAATTCAGTGCAGCAATTGCTCATTCTAGCTTTGCTTGTCTGTCAACTGCATTCGAACCAGCAGGTGAACACCTTTGAATGGAGCCAAATGCACATGGACTGCATTGTGTGCTTTTTCCAAAGGTCTGCTCCTATTTCCATGGTGTTACAGCTCTTCTGCATCCAGCAATGCCTTCATTTGACTAAAAGCTGTTTCAGCTCTCATGCAACAAATGCAGTGACTGATCAATCCATGGTTTCCAAAATGTTTCCAGTTGAACACAGACATTGCAAGGCACTGATGTAGGTGACACACATTGCTGGGCACTGATGATGGTGCTGTGACATAATAATATTAGACACAGCCTGCTGAAAAATCGCGATACAGTCTGCACATTAGACTTGGCTGAGTGAATAAATAAATTATGAGCATTACGTGGCTTCGTCTGGCTTCTGATGTCAGCTCCTAAATGATTAGATGCCTATCGCCTAGATTAAAGTTTATGCTTTTTTTGTTTGCAGGGTTATCAGAGGTTGTTGGTGGCCTGTGACCAACATGATTTATATCTCTACAGCTTGCATTTCCCAGTTGTAGGTGATTTTCATAATTCTTCATCAGGCATTGACCTTTTATCCAACTGTTATTGTCTTAAGTTCCATCTTGTCATCTCTTGTGAATGTTAGCAGAAGTTCCTCCTTCAACAGCAAGGAAATGGATTGCTGCTTTTTGCTTAAAAGATTTCTAACGACTTCCATTTAAAATCGGCTCAGCTAAACATATGTTCTTACCTGTAGTATTCCAGTTCTGATCAGTTTTGTCTCTGTTAAACGGTGGTGGCTGGATTTACTTCCTTTCTGACATGATTAATATTATTAAATTTCACAATCGTGCTCAAATACGGATGTCTTCTTTCTGCAACCCAATCCCTCTAATCTCCTCTTCTACTTGCCTTCTCCATGTCTTCTGTGGTTGTCCCCGTTTTCTATGACCCTTCATCTTGAAATTTAAATGAGCATAAGTATAATTAAACCCTTAATTATCATGAATGTATGTGCGTTAGCATTTATGGCACATTTTAACAAAACCTCTTGAAATCGCACTTCCTGTTAGTAAACTTTTGTGTGTCTTGACATTTGAGATTTTGTTTCAGTTGTGCATGGAAAGATAAGAATATTGAAGTGCCAATTTATCCACTGCAAAATTTCTTGTGCTAATACATTTTGTGATGTGTAGGAAAACACAATGTTACGACTCCAAGGTGGTTCAAAACTCATGTACTGGCGGCGATTTCTGGTGGATTGGCTTGCTTTAACTTGTCAGAAGTACCACCTGACTGGAAATGCGCAACACCTTGCTGTCTGCCTGTATGACCGATTTACTGACAAGCATGATCTGGCTGTTGAGGATCTGCAGATGCTCATTGTGTGTTGTCTGCTTGTAGCAAGTGAGTGATAAAATAGTTTTGTCAACTATTCATGGCGTTAGGGCTTTATTAGTGACATTCTCAATAATTTTGTTTATTTGTCAAAGGCAAAATCAACCAGCATGTGAAAAGGAAATTTATGGCCAAGCTTACAATTAACCTAAGTGTTGCAGATCTACAAGTGGTCATTAATGTATGATTTTATCATATTTTAAACAAGAAGATGTTGGTTGGAAATGTTAAGTTTTTGTTGGCCAGGCTGTTATATGCAATTTAGCAAGATTTAATTAAGTAAAAAGTATTTGGAATGTTGCGGCAAGTTACTGGAATTTTATGCCAAGTAAAATGTGTTAAATGACTGGTTGCTTAAGTTTTTATCATTATACAAATAGAAAAAATGCGTTGGGCTATGTCTTGCAATTTAATAAATCGAAACAAGCATCAAACCTGGATCTTGATAAGCGTAGCTGCTTGCAGTCTTGGTTTCAAAAATATTGTTTCCTAGCTACCAGCATTAACATACGTGGCCAGCCAAATCCTTGGGAATCTCACCTGAAAGACCTGAACAGTTGCACTGAGTGTGTTTTCATGGTGTGCATGTTGTTAACCATTTTCATAAACTTATTGGAACACCACTTCAAATTAACTGCTGAAGCAATCCTGAATATTTGATAAAAATCTAGTGGAAATTGTAATTTTGGACAATGCAACTATGGCACATCTTTGTCAAACATATAGCAAACATGGTGGTGGATGTTTTTTAGATTATCTTTGGTTTTCTTCTTTATTTTGAATCACAAATAATGTAAAGGTAAGTGCAGTTTTTGCTTAACAAGGTTTATAGTTTCACGCTGTTTCCACATGTATCCACTCAACTTCAATTTAAAACTTGAAAGTTAAATTGTTTTTAGTTGGATAAAAAAATCTGTGGCCATTATAGTTTACTGAAGAAGATTCATGGCGATTGGTGACTTTGATAATAATCGTACAGTCTTTTCTATTTTCCTATTTCTGCATTCCAAGAAAAACTACTTCAATATATTTTCTTTTGTAAGTATGTACTTTCCACGATGAGTGTAAGCAAGGAATCGATCAGCAAATTTTAATAGGAAATCGATTTCACCATTTTGTTGCTACAAATGTTGATATTTCTGACAATCAACTTTGCAGTTGGAAAGAGTGAATTAATTTATAGTACTTGATAATTGATACTATAAAGTTTGATCAGCGTTTAGGTTTTAATGCAATTGTTGAGTTGCATTTCCATTATGGTATATTCTACAAACACATGTTAGTTGTTTTCTTGTTTTTCAGGCAAATTTGAAGAACGCGAAGAAAAAATCCCAAAGTTTAAGTTGCTGATGGACCATCTCCAATGGGAGCTAAACGTGCGTTTGTTCTTTGCAGCTGACCCTTCTGAGTGCATATCTTGTAAATTTAATGTTTAAATGTGAACCTGTTGTAGTGCATTTGACTTTATTCCAAAGTTAAAGCGTAAATGTCTCTTGCTTTGTTTTATACGCACCTTCATGCGATTGTTCTGAGACAACGTGTAGGTTAACATATTGGCAAAGGCAGTGTTCCGTAAAGTCGAGGTAGCGCATGTCTTCAAATCGGTTTAAGTAGCACAATATTTCCTGATTAATGCCAGTGTTCTTTAATTTAAGTGCTTGTTTGTGAGCGACAATTGCAATGATGCAATGTTCATTACAGTGTTCTCCAAAAAAGTGGTCTTATCACGAAACCTTAGAGCAGACTAATTCAGAAATGACGCGCAGAAGCTGAAGATTTGTAGGTTTTGAAGTTTTAGCTGAGCGGTTTTCAACCTGGGGGTATCGTGAACCATTTTGGAAGGGGTCTCGAGTGTATTGCTCTTCTCTACGATTTTTTTAATTTCGTCAATATCCCGCGCCACCACGTCACTTTCGTAACAGTCTTTCGCGTTTTCATTTTTTCACAGCGCTTTTCTCCTGACTGCCATGAGAACTTGCTGCAAGATCACCGCAGTTCAATTGCAAATGTACTGGTGGTGGGAGCAACCGTATTGCATTTCTTTTATTCGAGTTTGAGTCGTTGGGTTATAGTGGGTTGCTGTAATGGGTCGCGGCACAAAATAGGTTGAAAGCCACTGCTCCAGCTCTTTCAGCTGTAATTTGATGTAGATTGTAGTCTAAGCCGTAGCTGGCATGTAGGTCACGGATAAGAAGTACTTTCGCTGTATTGACTTGCCTTGTACGTTTCCAGCCCAGTGAATACCTCGCAATGGAAATCAGACTTCTCTCTGCGTTTGACTGGAACATAGGATTTCCTACTGCGTCGCATTTCAAAGAATACTACATGCAGGTACGGTTGTTCAGATTCGTGAGTTCGACGTTAATTTTTTTTGCATTCTCAGAATTTCAAATAAACCGAGAAGTCTCATCATATTTTATCCGGCTAAGTCGTCAGCGTACATGATTTGCGGCAAAGTCGTTTGACGTGTCAGTGACGCGAGCTTTTTTTGTTACTTGCTTTTCACGAGGCTACACTCGGAACAAAACCGCTCCCTAAAGTTTTCTGACGGTTAAACAGAGTCCTGCTGTGGCTGCGGTGAACTTTCACCGAACGAAATGCTGCGTTTTGGTCGAAAAAAAGTTTTATTTTATCCTGTAGGTCGCTCTTGGAGAACGAGATTTGCTTGGCGGGCAGCCGATATGCAACAAAGAGCAGACAACGATTTACTTGGAGAAAAATATCAACTATTTTCTCGAAGTTTCGTTACAAGGTGCGGCTCATTTTCTGCACGTGGAGTCAGATTACACGAAAGATCGCAGCTGCGCAAAAATAAATTTTACCAAATTTGTTTTTCAAAAATTAAACTGCAACCAAACTGTCAAAAAAAACGTTTCGCAGATCAAACGTTTCTTGTCTTTAAACCGTCACTGATCACGGCGTCGTGCGTGGCAGCGTCGCGAATATGTCTCCACATCTCCCCCACGTGGACGATAGAGCTGCGCAAAACAACAACCTTCGCCTGGCACCATCTGGTTCCCTGCATCAATATTCTTCTGCGGTGAGCGTGGTTGCTATGCAGTCTGACAAATTAGTTCCTGATGTTTAATCTGAGGAGGTGCGTTTGTTTGGCACAAATCTTCTAGAAACTTCTTGCTGCGTAAACGCGAGACAAGCCTTGTCAGCAGTCATCTTCAAGATGTACCTGGGTGCTTTTTTGTGTAAAAGAATTCCGCTCACCACCGGTACTGCATCAAACGAGTAATGCATGATGCTTCTCCGACACTTGCGCAGAATCATTCGTGTCAACCAATCAAAACGCACCGTGTACTTCTTCCCCCCGGTTTCCATTGTATCTCTGGAATTTTCGTCAGAAACAAACACTGCCAAGCGCGTGTAAAATAGCAGAGGCTAGCTTTGCAACTGGTAGAGAGCCGTGTCCGGCAAAACTGTGCTCTACAATGACAGGGACACAAAACTTGAACTGGTTCAATTTAAGATGGCTTCACACAGAATCCGGTTACGGCTTATGGCCAACGGCAGTCTTCACACAGGCTCCGTTGGCCGTAGCCGGGTGAATTTTCTCGGTTTGGAACGGCTTACGGCTTACTTAAAATTGTTTTAAGTAAGCCGGATTGCCGTGGTTGTCGATGACAGTGTTCTTGCTGCACATGGATTCTGTGTGAAGCCGCCTTTAGTATACGTCACGAAATTCCGGCTCCAAGCCTTCCGGAATATAAATTCAAAGGTTGATAACGTTGTCATAGTTCACCAACTAAAGCTTGCAATTGCGCTGCGTGCATTGGCCAACGCTCGTCTTTACCTGTTCGAAGGCTCCACGACGGCGACAAGCAGGCGATGCGCCGCGAGGCCCGGGCGGCGTCAACACTGCCCGATTCTGGTGGGGAGCTGACGAGCACAGGGAGCACTCCGGTCGTTTCACCCCTGCCCCCGACCTTCCCCGCGGACACACCCCGGCTCCCCAGCCACGGACCCACCGACCCAATCCACCGGTACAATCGCGGTTACGTAATATGAACCGCGACCATAATCCGTCTATCAACGCATCCATGTCTTCAGTGTTCACCCCCGTGTGGCGCGCGAGCACTTCGACTTGTTTGCGCGGCCCAGGCTCTCCGTGTCTTATTTTACCACGCGACTTACCTCACCGTAGTGTTCTTAGCGTCTGTCTTCCTCCTCCTCCTCACTCAGGCCAATCGATCGAACGACTGTGAACAGCTTTTTTTCGCGAGAACTAACCTCACCATCAGCAGCTCCATCCTTTGTCCCTTGCCATCGACCGTTAAATGCGACTTGCATCCGGTTGTTGCGACCGCAGTTATTTTAAGAAACAGCCACACGTTGCTTTTGCCTGGAAGCAAACTGCTTTAGCTGCTTCAGTGCCGTAGAATTTAATTTGGTCATTGCTGAAAATATTGCCGTTGCAATAATAAACCAGTTGCCTAATGAACATATGAACACCACTGTTGAATATGGTGCTGCAATTGTGTTTCGCCTTTAAGACTATGACGATAATAATTGAATTGCTCTGCTTGCTTGCCGGTTCTGTGAATGGCCATGTCTTGCTTGTCTGCTCCCCTAGTCGCAGGGGGGCACTTAAATCACTGTAACTGAGATTCCAATAGCAACTGTGCTATTTGACCTCGGCGTTGCAAGGTGCAGTTATCACGTGTAAGGTTACGGTGTTGTCGTCTGGTGTCGCTTGTACGAAAACCTTTGCGACAGCGTGTAGGCTCAAACAGTTGTTTGTTTCGTAACACAGATCGCATTGTCTTGTTTGGACTTGTTCTTGTTATGCTTCCCATACCGTTCAACCTAAACTCATGAAAATCATCAGAAATAATCGCATGGACATTTCGACTCGTGTCCTGTTTGCGAGCGGACTGCGGATTCCTGTTTGACCTCCTGTTTTTGCCAAATAACGATGCCGCCTCGACCCGACCATCGCGCACTGAAAGAAGTCTGATGTTTTGGTATCGATTGTATCAAAATTGAAAATGGGCGAACGTTGCCCAGTTCCGGAATCGTCATTTGCTGCAAAGTATGTCAAGTTTAGGAACTAAACATGGGTCGTTGCCTGTTTTTTTTTTTTTGGGAAGCACTGCTGGAAATTCCGCTTTCATCAGCTCGACTTTGTCAATCATTTTTCAATTTGAACGAAACGCTCATCAACCCTTTCATCGCTCAGCGTGACGTCGCCGCTGCTGGAACTACTTTATTGCTGCTTTTGTTTTAGTAACAGCGTTAGGACTTTATTTCACTGTGATTTTACGTTCGCGCTGCCACTCCTCGTCGTGCGCCCAGGTCTGGGGCCCCATCGCGCTGTCCTCCCCCCCGTGCGCAGGTGCGAGTTTCGTTCGTTACTGTGACCGCAGCATGTGTTTTCTTTGTTTTTGCCCCGTCTTGCTTCTCTTACCTTCTTTATTTCGTCTTCATTCGTGCGAATGCGTTTTGAGCGATGTTTGCAAAACACTCGAAGTGAAAATACAACGCGCAGACTGTGCATTTTGGTGCTGCACGCTCATCCTCGCCGATCTGGGTAAGCTTGCACCCGTCAGGAAGTTGCGTGAGAACGGTTTCAGTTTCATCGTGGATGGCCATGTCATATTGCGTACTTGCAGTTCCCGCACTTTCGGACACAATGGCTTGTGTGGTGAGGTGCATTGGGGGGTTGGATGACGAAAGACACAGACTCCCCCTAATTTTATACGGCGATTACGAACGGTTAAGCAAAAATTTTCATGAACACGTAAAGCCAATTTTTTTTCGGGCAGGAAATTCTAGCCCCTTAAATTACTTTTATGGCTGCGCGTCTCAGTAAGGGGTCAAAGGTACGGGTTTTCTCACTGGTTATAACTTGGCGGAAAACATAATTAGCCAAGATCGATTCTCGGTAATCCCAGATCAGCGCTTGTAGCTGCAGTCAATGCTGTGCTGGTTCTATTGTCTCGTGTTTTGAAAACCGAGCTCCTTTTCGTGAAATGCTGAGGTCTGAGGAGTTCGAACGATATGCAGAGATTATGTGCAAAGGCGGTCTTCAATAAAATCACTGATAAGTAGGGATTCTTGGTATTTCGTCCAAGTAACCGTTTTAGGATACGATGCGAATGATAAATTCGCGGGGCTGAATTTCTTACTACATTCTTTCTTAGAGACCACTGAGCGTATGCATGCCCCTAACCAGCTTGGGACACCAGTAGGGGAGCGAATAGCTTCCTGAGAGGGACCCAAATTTATAAATTTTTCCAGTGGGGGGCGAAGCACCCCCGAGTTACGGGCCTGAGCGCATGCCTGTCTTCGATCTTACAGAATTTTATAAGTGAGATCGTTTGCACATTCAGTTCGCATGAAAACAACTACCCGTATTTACTCGATTGTAAGCTGCAAAATTAATGTAAGCCGCACTTCACCATAGATTACCAAAGCCTCTGAGATATTTTCGTGTATAGCATGCTTCGTGTTTAATTAGCAACCCTGGTAATGATGATTTACAACTATAACTGCCTTCTGTTCATCATAATCCCTCCTGTGACAGCTGTGTTTGCACATGATGCTGAAGGCAGGAAAGACAATGCGAAGAGGGTTTGGTCAACACAACGTAGCCAAGGAAAGACCGGGCGTCATCTCGACATTTTGCTAAGCTAAAGGAAGAAATGCAAGCCGCACGAAATGATGAAAAGAAGAACTTTATTAGCCGTGGCTTACAATCGAGTAAATACGGTAAGTCAGTTTATGGCTCATGTGTGTTGGCCACATACGAGTACACGGCCATATTAAAAGCGCGAGCAAAATCGTGGTTTTCCCGAAGGTTGTATTGCACAACGTCTTCACTCCCTCACGCAACGCCGTAAACTTCTGCAACCANGGCAGTAACACAAAACTCATAAATACATGAAAGAACTCGAAGATNAATATGTGGCGGTAGTACAAAAGCATACGCTTGATGGCGCTAACACAATTACGATGATGAAACAAGCTTAGATATGTGGTATTAGCAGTGCTGGGTTAAGGTGGCGCGGGGCCTGTAGCATATAAACAGCGCGGGGCCCTAAGTTAAAAAAAACACTTTAACAAGTGAAAAACTGTTAAATCATAAATTATGTCGGCATCCATGTGTCCACCATTATGCATATTTAATTTCGTATGTACAAAAACCTGGTCCGAGATAGCAACTAGCTAATGAATAGATGCCAAATCCAGGGCTGCCAATGAGATTTTTTGAAAAACCCCATATAGACTCACTAAAAAACCCAGATTTTAACAGAAAATCCTCGGTACACACAAAATTACGTGAATATTTCTAATATCTACCATGTCTGGGCATCTGTAAGTCACAAAACGTGCTAGTGAATATATTATGTTACTTATGCAAATGAACTTATGTGTCTAATGCAGTGGTTCTCAAACTTTTTTCGTTGCCACGTCGTTGGAAACGTTTTCTGGATTTTTTACGCATCAGCAATAAGATGTTAATAAAAACATACATTATAAAAGTTTTATGTATGTAATTTATGAAAACACGATAAAAACGACCTTCATATTTTGTTTGTTTTGTACTTGTGTTCAAACGAAAGTAAAGCACTGCGAACTTCCAGATACGTTTGTTGCATTTTCCTTCCACAACGATACCTTTTCAATGAACGCCGCAATTTTATCTGATACGTCATAGCATGTTTTCATCCGGTTCTTGCATAGAAATAATGAGTTTATTCAATTTAGCAAAGATATCACGCAAGTAAGCCAATTTAAATACAAATTCGTTGTAAACTAAGCAACCAGCAAGTTGATTTGTTTTTATAACAGACTGCTGTTGTATAGCCTTTATTTGTCTGACGCAAAGCAAACTAAAATTGTCCAATGCGTTTGTTAGTACACATTTTTTCACTCAACAAGGCGATACGCAAGGGTTTTTTGGGGTTAACCCCCCCCTGAACTTGCTATGTTACAAAAACGTCATTACTTATGCAAGGGAGTTTGTGTATGTTTTCGAACATTTTTTGCTTGTTTGATGTCAACTTAACGCAGAAACCACAGAATAATTTTGCATGAAAATTTCAAGGAGCACTGTAAATGGACCAAAAAGGAANAATTACATTTTGGTGGGAATCTGGNTTATCGCCTGTATCCAAGAACCATCTCACTACTTTTTGCAAACCTCCCGTCNACTACGTATTTCATGCTTGTGTTACGTNATAGTCCNCTTTATTCGTAACAATTGTCTTTATTTTGTCTGATCAGCGCGTGCGCTGACGGTGCTGGCTTGACTTCTTTACCAATTACTGTGGCATGGTAGAACTAGTTAAACGAAGTCAAAGTCAGCAACTGTTAAAACCCAGAACCACTTAGGCTTTTAATTATGTTTCAGCCGGGAAAAAGGAAAAATAAAAGTTTGCTGGACTTCTATTCTAAGAAATCTCGAGTTGATTCCACGGAAAATGTCACTGTATGTCGTGACGTGAAGGCAGCTAGTTCTGTTTAGTGCTGAACTTGCGTGCAGTAATTCTAGTGACAAACATAAGCTACCAGACAGTTTCACAGAAGAATTTCAGTCGCCCAACCAGCAGCCACTATCTACCTCTGCGCTAAAATCGCCAGCAAATGACATTTCATTTTGTGTAGGAAAAACGTGCTCAAACGCAGAAAAGCTTCGAATGTTGAAGAATGTTTGGACACCCGATCCGCCCTTTGATTTTCCGTTTAGNGTAATGGGTAAAAGAACGCTACGTTTCCAGTACCGCTGGCTTAATCGGTTCAAATGGTTAGCGTACTCTAAGGTTGAAGATGGGGCATTTTGCAGGTTTTGCGCTCTG
>JGI24158J21664_10008564_pt1 | contig 13615 bp, 5 predicted proteins | sample Ectturendosymbi3_FD_21664 | JGI IMG/M metagenome (IMG submission 21664) | reverse complement strand
GCAATTTTTAGTCTTCCTGTCGTACAATGCATGTGCGTGTGTATGATTTCTCCAAATTATTCTTACATCTACATGATTCGTGTCAAAACCAGTCAGTTTTCATGTTTGAAACCTTAATAAGAGGTTTCTTAAAAAATTTGCGGAGCGAGCTAAACTTTAGGGGATTCTGCACACCTGGAGGTATATTGCCACCTTCAAATATGAAGACTAAAAATTGCCGAAAACAACTTATTTTAATTCACAAGATTTCAGTGTCGTGGCTGTGTAAGGAGGAATTAATGATTTTAAGCACAGACAGGGGAAGCAGTCTCAATGTTTGTTGATGACGGACAAAGACAATGGACAGAAGCAGGTAATGCACCGTTTTAATTTGCCTTTGTTGCAAATTGGGCCGAAACAGGGGATGCTGCACAAACTTGTTCGGAGGGCATCTGCAGTCAGAAAAAGTTCGTCGAAAAATGTTGACCTGGATAGCAAAGCAATACCGATCCGTGTTGACCAAGAACATTGTTTGGCATTTGTTCATGTGTTCTTGACAAGCAACCCGCCGGTAAACGTTTTAGAAAAACATTAGGTAGATAACATGAATAAATATCTTTCTAGGACTAGTCTATGTCAAAATCTTCCATGAAGCAAAACTGCAAGCCTTTGTCAAAACGCAGATGACCCGCAACCAACCAAAAACTTTCAGAAAAAGGAAGAATCTTTCGAGAACTGAAATACGTCACATTAGCAGAACTGCCGTCAAAGTTAATGCGACAGACACTCGTCTTGACCTGTTCATTGCGAGTTGAATCACTACACACCTTATTTGTAGTAGCTGTAGGTCTACTGCAGTCTTGCCTGGCACTAGTAACAATGAAATTTTATCCATAAAGAGTAGGACATGGTAGCACGCAGATACAACGCCCTAGCGTGAGACCTGAGCACGTTTGATAAAGTTAGATAATTAGAAGAAATTCGTGGTCCATTTAAACGATGTAATTGCTGGTTAACAATGACATTTATAGGCCTTTCTACAATTCTCGAGCGCAAGGAGTATTTGGCAAAAATGAACAACCAGCCCAACCACCATGGCGCGGGGCTGCTTGAGGCGCGGGGCCCAATGCAACTGCATCGGTTGCATCGGCTTAAGGCCGGCCCTGACTGTACAGAAGTGATTTCATAAGTATTGTGTACCGAAAGAGTCCTTCTTTAACCGATTGGGGGTGATGAAAAATGTGTCGATCACGAAGAACCATCAGACATACCTGATGTAGTGAAATAACGTAAACACCCGGAGCATGACTCCATTAAAGTTTTCCACTCCGCTTCTCGGAACCTTATTGGAAAAAAATGCTTTCACATTTCGACATCAACAGAAAAGGCTTGGTTAGTTTTCGGCAAACCTTCCCAAGTATAGATATGTTGTAGGCGAGGACTCAACATTCTTTCTGAACTTTACCAAAGTCAGAATCTTGATGCCAACCAGCTTGAAAGTGCAGTACATTCTTACGTAAACTCAGCTAATGTCGCTTCAACACTCCGCTCTCTGCAAATGTGTCCGGGAGCTGCTTGCAGACGGTTTGGGCCAAAAAGAGTAAAGACAGTTTGAACGGTTAAGACTTTTATTCTCCTTTCTGCGAATACGTACATGCAAAAAGCAAAGGCTGCGATGAAAGTATATACATCAGTTGTGTATACATGACAGAAGACAAGATAAAAATCCAGAGCTAGTATTTATTGCAATTCAAAGCCGTATATTCGACATAAACAGTTCATGTTCTACGTCCCATCATTCACAAGCGAGTTGTCGCTGGTCGAGGCACCTGTCCCAGCTGACTTATTGCCGTCGGCAAACAAGGTGCATTACTCACTTCTTGGATGATCCACGAAAGACTGTCATCAAATGACAACATACACTGAACGATGGGTTTGGTGTTGCGAATAACGCGCAAATCCACAGTCATGATCCTGTAACGGTCTATACTTTTTTCTTTCGTATTTGCTTTAAAATCCCAGCTATACAATTTTTTCATATTAGATGCATGACATGCTATACACAAGCTGCAAAGACCTTGCATGTGAGAGAACTAAATATGTTATTGTTATTTACAGTAACCACATGAAAAACTGATAATTAAACTTTAGAATTAAATAAGCACGTCTGCTTATTCTATCATGCTTGGCATGCCAGCTTTCACCTGCCAAGGCAGCGCCAATCACAAGTAAGAAAATCTAGCGTTCGAGACTTTACCCCATCACATACTTTCCGTGGATTCAAAATTGATGTTGCAATTTAAAGCTTGGTGCAGAAACCGTGTTATTCATGTAAATTACTGCTCTGATGATAGCGCATCATTTGTGAAAACAGGAAGATAACTGTTAAATGTAATCAAGTGAACAAGCAAAGAAACTGACCGTCGGTGGAAAAGCGACAGCGCGTGCAAGCTGCGCTGGCAAGTTTGTTTGGTCTGACAGCGCGTGGAAAGTGTGCGCGTGTTGAAGAAGATAGCAGAACAAATATTGCTTATGTCTATCCGCAGATGTGCGCCGGATGACACCGGCAGCGACACGCGACATATCAGTAAATAGAACGATTAGGAAGTTTTATCCAGAGCAAGGCCGGTAATGGCGAATTCCACAGCAGTGATTTGGTATGGAATGCAAGGTCTGCAGCTTTTTTTAGACGTTCGTTTCTTACAACACCGTGTGGAACTATTCGTCATTTTATAGCTACGTCTCATTCATCACCAGCATTTTTTAAATTCCCCGACAAAGCGTTGTTCCGACTCATTTATTGTTTATTCATAGTCATATGACAGATACAATAATGAAGTATCTTCTTTGCCCACAATGAAAGAGATGTTGCAAGAAACCAAGAACCTCAATAAAACTAGATTCTTTTGATGATCATTTTTCAGTTTTCATTAATCGTTTCTCCTTAACTGTTTTATCAGGCATCCTTTTCTATGAAGTTGTGAGTAACTCGTGCTGATGTTACTTATGGTGTATCTGCGCTAACTCACGATTTAATTTCACGTTTTCGAAATACGTCTAAACCTGTGAAACATTAGTCTATATTTTCAATTTTGCACACAATGATTCCTTTGATATCAACTGCAGGCACGATATTGTCTGAAACGAATGATCACAAAAAATAAAAAATTCACTATGTTAATTTATCTGAGTACTGCCAAACGTCCTTAGTTTTAAAAAATAATAAACAGTGAAAATGTTCCAAAAAAGGAATGAAAACAATTAACCTTATTTGTTTTATTTTCCTCGTTACATAGGCGTTTCTCTCACTCTCAGCAAGGCTCTTACACCAATTAGGGTTTAGACCCAGCGCTGAAAAATAGTCTTTCTCTTACCAGAAATGCTAAACGTTCTACAGAACCGGAAAACCGCGTGCTTTTAATAGACAGTTCCACACATTAATAGACGTGACAGAAGGGGTAAGACGTATGATTGCGAAGATGGTGCTATACTTAGCGTATATATCACCATTTACCTCATCTGGAAGATAAAAACAAATAAACAAGCAACGCCGGAGGCAACTCTTTTATCAAGATTATAAGTTGCCAAGGTTCTGTCTTATACACTATCCTATAAGCTAACATTATGATTCCAGTGGCAGAACGTGACGTCAAAATTGTATTACGTCAGATATCTGATGGACCAAGAAACGTGCAATGCGGCCAAGTCTAACACCGGCTTAAAACTTTTACAAATCGTTTCTCAATTACCAAGTTTCCGTATTGTTTCACTCAGTTTCACCGCATTATTTAATCTGAGCTGCTATATTCGACGTCAGCTGGAACTGGGATGACTTTATCGGTGCAACCAACCAATAAAACAATTGCTTTACACAATTTCATGTGACCTTGAGAGAATATGATCGCTCTCATACACCAATGCAGTAAAATGCGTTAAAGTGTCTCTCCAGAAAATGTTCTTATGTTCCAAAACCATTTCTTTTCGAAATGTATTTTTGCGATTACTCGGATCTTTACCTAGTGGAGGTAGAGTGCCGCTTTTTATAAATTTTAATGCGTTTTACGGCCAGTAAAGCTTATCACATCGTGTGATTCAATACATCAAACGCAACCGATAGTCAGGAGCACTTTGAGTTTGTAACAGTATTATCATTGCTGTCCCTAGCGCCACAGATTGGTTACGTGACTCGGCTGCACGGAAGCAGTAATTTTTAGAAAAGTCGTATTTAAACAGATTTCTTGCAGAGTAAACGCCGATCCTTGGTTCTACGCCATCAATCGATCCGCGGTAATAACATGATGACGTATTGTCATTTCACCGTCGAGTAAAGAGCAGCAGGTAAATAATTACTGCTGAAAAAAAACCTTAAAACCTGAAAAAATCAAAGCCGCAAAGCGTATATAAAGCGAAAGCAACTCATTCATGGCGTACATTTGTGAGCGATCTCGGCGAAGACAAGTTAACTGAAGTATTGTCTACGAAAGCAAAACAACAAAATGGACTACTGTGCAACCTCCCGGTTTGTCTTTAGCATCACGACCCTTTTGATAATGTTCGTGATGTTGAGGTCTGCATTTGCAACCCCCCTACATCAGCATTTGACCAGGAGTACCAGCGCATCACGTCATCTGAAGAACCAGCTGATGTCGATGAGGACGACTGTGGATCAGGCCGTATCGGACTTCGTAAGTTTCTCATTTATAGTCAACACCGTTTGGTTGAATCCGTTTGCATCCAATGCGGCGGAAGTTCAAGAAATCTGCTTACTTGAGCAATTTTTAATTACGTCGCTTGCATATTTTTGCTGCTAAGTTTGACGGTTGAACAAATAAGTTTTAAGAGGCAGTTATTGAAAAAATCTCAACATTAGAGATAAAATTATGTTTAAACACGTAGGAAATTAATGACTCTACTACTACTTTGGCAAAACACAGAAAGCTTTACGTGGTATCGGAACATCTGGTTAAAGCTGTCGGTTCTTTATTTCTGTTTAATCTTTTATAAAATTTCATCACGTAATCACCTACTTCTGTGTTAAGACTTGTCTCAACTAAAGCCAACATGCTTGTTGTCAGCTTTATTAACAGTCAAATGATGTGAGAAAAAGTCTAACAGAAACAAATGAAATGTTTATAACAGATTGAAAACGAGATGGGATGTGAAAGTGTCAAAGCATGCCGTACGTACATGACAAGCCTTCGTTTGACAACACTTCCAACTGTCATCGACATCAAAGTAAGTACAAGATTTTCCGCAAGGAGGAGTGTTAAAAATGGAGGCTAAATTAATTTCGAAGGCAGGCAGAACTTGATCCAGCTGCTTTTACATCTGCTTGTGATTTTTTTATAACTGACAAAAACATAACTGTTCATGAAACACTGTGCAGAGAATCGAACCAATATTGCTTCCTTTAAACATTTGAATCGAGCTCCGAATACACTTTGGTGTCTTGTTTTAAAATATATTTATAAAAGAAAGCAACTGAGCTTTAGGCGTAAATAGAAATTACAATTAGTCCCATGACTAACTTGGCCAAAAACGTGAAAGAAATTAAAAAATGCTCCTCCTTAGTTTTCGCGTTACTTCTTGCTCACTCACTTGCCCAAAGGAAAGTTACGCAACTGAACAGGATTATCACGTGGTTGAAAATAAAATTTGTTTATTCAGATGTGTGGTCTACAAAAATTTGACATGTGTCGATCAAAAACAGTGTCAGGTGTTGCACTTTCACTTTTGTTTTCTCATCAGATTTTATTCGAAACGTTTTTAACAGAGAAACAGCGATTGGACTGACGTCATAGAAAAAAATATGAACGGACTTCAGGATTTCAATTACTACCTTCAAAGTGTATTCGCCTCACCCCACAGCAGCCACGACCAGCAGCAAGCTAACGGGCTTTTTGGACCGATTTCAAACCAACTAAGAGATGTGTCAAACATGCTTCTGCAATTTATGGTTGGATTTGAAAACTACGTAAGTTTACGATTTTGCGAGAAATGTTCTCTGTCGTGAGTATTTTTATGGCTATCCAACAAAATTCTACAAGTCAATGCCATCAACCTGGTTACAAGACTTCACTCAGATAAAGCTCAACCATATATATATCTTATTTGTCAGCCTTTAGCGACAAATTTTTAGTCAAGGCATTTATATGGTACCGTCTCATTTTTCTGATATGTCTAATGTCAAAGTTTTTGCAAGTATAGCTAACAATTTCGCAAAGGATTATCAAATGAATCAAACCAATGTTTTTACTGCAAAGTTTTTAAGTCTCACTAAATGCGTTCAAAATTTTGTGGAGCACTTACAACAAAAATATAATAAGAACGTTAATTTTCCTCTCTTAAGCTATTTATCGAAAAAGCTATGTTTGCCTCATAACAGTTATTGCTTCGGAGATGCGCCTGTTCACCATTTAGAATTATCAACAGAATTTATTTCACACAGATGGAGACAACTTACTGCCAGCCTCTGAACGTCCGACCCCTGAACGCCTACGCTCCATGCGAGATTTGCAACCAGCCATCTCTCCCAAGTCGGGCCATCGAAGTTGCGCGCAACTATCACTTTCTGATGCAACTCTACGATTATCTGCATGACTTCGGAAATGTGTACAACAAGTTTCTGTTTTTTGCTCCAGTGCCTAGTCATTGCTGAGTTCCTTTTGGTAGCTACTTGTCGCATGATTTCTTGCTTTCGTTGTGCATTTATACTGTGCTGTACTAGATTATTTATTTTTGGGTTTATCTACATGCTTGATGTTTCTCTTTTTATTTTCTTCTCTTCACTACACAAGTTTGCTTTCTGTTTTATTTTGTTGGTACATGGCCTATTTATTTATGATTTTATTTCGTCGTTACCCGCCTTGTTTCGCCGTTATTTGCGTCGCTGCCTGAATTTACAATAAAATGCTATTTCTTTGTACTCACTTTGCGAATGGCTTAGGAAAACTTTCTGAATACGAAAAGAAATTCAACGGTTCGCTGAGCAAAGCAAAAGACATAATGTAGAGTTCTCGCACACGGGTGTCGGTGACGTGTAACATAAGCAACGAAATGAAACGTTTTTTTATCAAAAGGAAGAGTCGAAAAACGATAAAAATAGGTTAGCAGCGTAATGTTAGATTCTGAGTTGAAACAGAAATTGATTCCAAGTCCTATACAGGTTCGGATATCACTGTCTTGCTTGTAATAGGTCTTTTGAAGCAACTAACAAATGCTTGAGGTTTAACAAAATGAAATTGAGAAAGCTTGCGAAATTTGAACTCCCTTTTAAGTGTACACCTATAATCCAACTTGACAAGTAGCATATGTTCAGTACATCGTAGCACAGACAAAACAACTTTGCGATAGTTGTACTAGAAAATTGTCAAATGTTCAGCTTTTGCACATTTGAATCTCTAACAATGTGCGTCTTATTTGCAGAGCAGATTAAACACGAAGAATGAACACACACTTCGCGCTTTTCTCAGTCATCTAGCCCAGCAACAAATTATCTGAATACATTAGAGTATTGCTAAAGTTTTTGCGCACATTCGGTTTTATAAATGCATAACCTAAACTTACATGGTGCATTAACGGACCCTTTCAAAGCCGGCAATGTTAATCTTGAATGTCTAGAAAGATGAATAAACAAATAACTAAAACGATTCTGAACACAATCGATGTATAAGTCTGAATATATTCTTGTTCTCTTCGCAGTCCCGATTGCAGTACACAGTGCCATCAACGTTGGTTGTTACCCACGAATCGAAAGCATAGTACATGGGATAGGATTATGTTTCTGCACCTGCTCGAAGCAGATCCTTTCTAACAAAAAAGGAAAACTCATAGTCATGTTTCAAACTATCATTTGTAGATCACCCAGGAAGAACGAACTCGAGAAAATTTTGAATGGTTTTCATTGACATAAAAAAATAAGAAAGAAACAGAAAATGTCTCAGAAACACTTATTATTCCAACATGATTACGCACTTATCATGTGGTACAGTAGATATTCTCCCCCCATGGATTTCATCAGAATGCTACAGGCGTCAATTGGCGAGGTTGGTTCACAGAAACTTGCTCGGGTTGGTGGCCACTGGATGGTGCAAAACGAAAAAGTGTAAGGCACTAAAATCTTTTTTTCTTCATCGTGATGCGTCTTGTTCATGGTGTACAATATTATGAAATAATAACAAGGAACATATGTAAAACTACTAAGACGTTTTGCCGATAGCATTTAGTGGCTTTGAGGCAGGTTAGTAAAAAGCTTTTCCTAAAATGGGGAAGCTGGGGAGACTCTTTGCTCTGGCTATAGGCGTTTCATTGTTCCATTAATTCATCAATGAAGATAAAAAATTTTAACTGGGTGGAGATTTTTGATATATTACTTGCCAAAACCAAGATTTTTGAGATATTGCTCGCCAAATTCATACATTGAGTTTCCAAAGACTGGCGAACTGGTCCTTGCTTCTTTACAGCTCGCAAACTACACTGATCATCAGTGCAGAAGACAGCGGTTCTGTTTGCTGTTATGTCAAGAATTTCTTACGGCAGTAAATGAAACAATTTTGTGGTCAAACGTAGCCTACTGTTATAGCAGAGGCAAGTATCTTAGGTTCTTGTAAAATTATTCCGTGCTTAGCAAAGATACACCAAGTAACTAGGGGGCGCAGGGGGGCCAAGCCCCCTGGAAAATTTTTCTCCCCCCGCTTGGAAAAATGTATTGGACATAATTTAAAACTACTGAACATAGTTTAAAAATTTTGGCCACTCTCAGAAAACTATTCGCCACCCCTGGTATCCCAAGCTGGTTACGGATCTGTACACCATTCTATACGCTTCCCAAGCTTTAGTTAATCCAGGACACTTGAATTTCAAACCATTCAATTCCACTGGCCTTGTGTAGTTAATTGTGATTCAAGACATGATAGAAGTAAAAAGCATCAGCTACCTTGTTATTGGTTTTAAAGTAGATACATATTGGTACAAATTGAAATCGGTGTAAAATATATTGTAGAAAAAGAACATTTTGGCAACAAAAATAGCCATATAACTTAAAAAAAGGGGGGGAACTAGAAAGTATAAAGCGACTTTTAGGCTAAAGATATGCTTATTATGAGCAAGACAATTTCGAATGAAAAACACTTATATTTTGGATAGCCACCTTAAAATACTAACCAAAACTCTGAAACCTTGTTGAATTTTTCAAACTGCCATGGCTTAAGTTCAGTGTGAAAGAAGTTTTTAAAATAATGTTCATGGAGACGTTTCGAATAAACTGCTAGTTTAATTTCGACGGTGCTGTTCACGTGTCTGAAAAGATTAGAAAAACATGAACAAAGCACCTCAGTACAATTTGGTTAGATTCCTTTTTTCATACTCCTCTCGGAGTGTCACGAGTGGTCTGCGGCGCCCATCTCCGCTAACCTGCACCGTGGGTCACGTGGCTGTTTGAGCAGTGAATGCTGCAGTGGTGGCCAGTCAGCGGCAGTAACGCGCGTGAACCGTTTCCTTGCGCCCATCCATTAACGCCGAACACGAGGCTGAGTGGGCAGCAAGTACTGTTTTTCAAGTCTTCGGTATGACCTGACCAAGATACTTTATGCAAAAGTTTGATGAAACATTCAGGTGAATTATTTCGGTATCAAGGGTGGCAAAAATGTAAAACAAAAACACACTGAATATCGTTATTGAATTATTTAAAATCTTATCAATTACTACGAAGAGGACATGAAGATTGGCCTGATTTCTAGAACTGGGAACTCGTTCTAGCAGGACAAAATTTTCCGAAACCTTGCTATCAGTAACGGTTTTAACGACGGTCGTTTAATTCGAGGCTTTTTCTGTCAAAAAGCAATGAAACCAGCGGTGCAAGGTTTAGGTCTCATAAATTTCGTCTCTCTTAAATACCTGTAGGTGCAGTCCCGAGTAGTACTCATAGGTTCACGTCGCACAGAAAGCAATTCTACGTCTGGACAAATTTTCGTCAAAAACCTTAAAACGGGTATTTCTATTCCCGGGTCTACCATGCGTCATTGTTCCCATTTACGATAACTCATTAAAACTGCATCGATACACATTTGTTGATGTGATTACCTGTCCTTTATGAAAAAGCAATTAACATTGGCTTTCTATCAGATGAACTTTGTACTCAGTTTATTGTGTTTGCTCTGCTGTACCTGTCACATAGAAAGTAAACATTTCTTTCGTGGCAGGTGGGTATTTGGCCGTGGAAGGATTCCAAATTTTTAAGAACAGGTTCTCTCACTCCAGGACTCACTAACAACAGGTTCTCTCATTATTAAAGTCTCCAGAGGCAAACCAAACTGATGGGCCGATATAAGTGCAAAGGTTGATCTTTGTGTTGCCAACTGGAACAGTCTAGCAAGAGAAGTTACTGATTTTAGTTATTCTCCCAAATTTTAGTTTTGTTTTTCACGATTGAAAGTTAGTAACAGGCCTATAAGAGATTTGCCAAAATAAGTTATAAGGAACAAGTGTTCATGGGGAAAAATTGAGAAGCCCTGACTTCTCAAAAGCCAACAACCATTTCGCGGGACTAAAGACATTCCAAGAACAGGTTTTTGCGAGCAAGTGCGAACTGGTCGAATCCCGTCACTGGTCTTTGGTTTGTTCCCACGATTTTATTTGCTTGTGACTCGATCGAGCAAGAAAATAAATTGCAAAGGAGATAAATTAGCAATATATCAACAAACGCAAATTAATCCAATGAATGAAAGAAAAAAAGCACTGCATACATTTGTTACATACACCAATGAAAGCAATGTCCAAACCTAAAATGTTTTGCCTTTACACGATAACTATATCCTAAGCCAGTGGCTTAAAATTTCCATTTTTTTGTTTTGATAGCATTTTAATGGAGACCAGCATTTTAGAATAAACAAGATATATATCATATTGTTAAAGTTGAAAATTGAACCTATGTTGTTGGTATGCTAACTTCACGTCGTTTACAAAGAGGTTTGAATAATTGAACAACGCAGGATGTGTTGTTTAAATCCTGAAATAAAATCATAAGTCTTCTTAAAAATGAAATCTAAAAAGTAAAAATGAATTTCCTTTATTAGCAGCAGCCTCAACCGATAGTGGAGTAAATGAAAAGATCGCAACACTTCGTTAACGAAGACACATGGCTGGAAATGTTTTGCTTTCCTTAACCGTTTGCGAAGGAAAAACACGTTTGCTGTTTGAAACGAAATTAGACATCACCTGCGTTAGTATTTACTTTGAGGCTTCCTAGAGCACTTTCTCAAGCGTTGCTGCAAAGAAGAGATTTTACAAATTTATTTGAAGTAAAATCATAACAATTTAACACTCTATTTTAAGGATGTTCCTATTTTTGTAACATCAGCGACATGGATTCTTCGTCGTTTGAGCGACTCGTTACCATCCACTTGGCCGCACTAGATCTCGGAACAGGTGTTGAGCAGCCATTCGGTTGTCTCATCATCCAGAACCGTCAGGCCGTGCAGTCCATGGGGAGGTCGATGGATTGGACATTGGAGGACGACATGGTCGACGGTTTGTTCTTCTGCGCCACATTCACAGGTTGCAGAGGAAGCCAGGGCCATACCCTATTTGTGCAAGCAGGAGCGGAAAGGTCTGACACCGGTACGAAGGCGGTTGAGCCGGACCCAGGCTGTTCTCGGAAGAGTCATTCCAGGAGGGTGAGTGCCGGTGTCGGGGTTGAGAGTGCTGAGTCTCATAGTGTTGTCCAACCACACCGCCTTCCATCGGTGACCCGCCCAGAGCGCCGCACGTATGTTGTTGCTGTCAGATGAACTGATGAGTTGTTGTGCGATGGGTACAAATGGGTGTCTCGATTTGAGACGCCGTGCATTCGCACTTGATGGACAGGTGAGCGCTGAGTGGAGCAGATGTCCAGTCTCCATGGCACGGCGTGCTAGAGGCAGTGTGGCTCCTTTGCAATGTGGCTCTCCTCTGTGGCTCAGATAATGTGGTTCCTAGAAAGGTCTAAGTAGATTTAAATGCTTTGTAAATAAAGCTGCTATGTTGGTGCTTCCATCAGTAACAAAAAATTCACAAAGGTTGTGTGGACATCTGTGTGCAAAATTTCATTTTCCATAGCAATGACTATAATTTTCGCAGCACTTAGCTAGAATTGCAAATCTTTGAATAACCCGCGATAGAGCATAAACGTCAGGTCACAAATAACCACATCGTGCAGAAAAAGCTTGAACGCAGCTAAACAACAAAATCTGATGCGACAAAAAGGAAACTAATAGTGCTTGAGTTCATTAAAATAGCATTATTTTTCCTTTAATGAGAAGTCTCGATAGCAGTGAAAGCAACTTTGAAAAATCTTCTATTTTCTAGAAATGCGTATCTTTTATAGTGATGGTCGCTGACTGAAAATGACATAAAAGTACCAATTACATCTCAATGTTTGAAAACAGTAACATTGTCTTCTGAATTTTTTCCGTCGTTATCAACCCAGAATTCGTGTATTTAGTCGTGAAACACATCTTTTACTGCTTTATTCCATCTTCAGGTGGTCAAATCCTGAATGGTTTGTATCTTCAGGTTGATAGATCTATTTGAATACGAGCTGAAGATGCCTGCTCAGTAGGTTAAATATATACTCAGTAAACGTAGTGTCTGGGGAAGGATTTCTTTTGATAGATACTGTATTTAGATTGTTTGTAAAATCAACCTAGACACTCTCAGATGATAGTAAGCAAGTAAAATTAAAATATAACCTTTCTCTCTTTACGATCATCCCTCATCTCACTTCATTGACTTGCACGATCTTATTCCGTGGAGCAAATTCAGCAATAGCTACCGAAGCCATAAGGTCAAGGTCAGTGGAAGATGTTGATTATTAGCACTACCAATACGGGTGCCTAAGCTCAATCAGCAGTGAAATCGTTTCGCTATCGTTTGCAATTTCGCATAAAAGTTGCAAGTAGTAAAGTGCTGCAAATCCGCGTGACTGGGGCATGAAGCAATAAAGAATTTTACCGCGGCTGGTTGCAGCTGAGTAATTGCTGCTCCAAATCTTAAGTGGCTTTCCTATCGAACCACCTGCTTCAAAATGACGTAGTGTTGGTAAATCGATATTCTCAAGGACAGGGTGTAGGTAGACTTGTTTACATTAAAATGACGCTTGTTTAACTTTCGTACAGAAATAATGTATCATCACTATCGACATAATTAGCACAAACGTCATCGAAATTTAAGACTGGCTAAACACAATATTTGAATTTCCGAGTGTTTATGCGCAGATTTTATCTTGTTATTTTTTGTCACTTTCTACAATTGCTTCAGTCGTTTGCTCTTGTGGACAAATTGCTGTCATCGAGGAGTCTGTAATATTCACAACAGCAATTAAACTCATTGAAATATTTTGTGACAACGAAAATAACGACGAATTTTCTAAACAAAGGAACAATTAGATTCACAGATTGTTGTACATACGATTTTAAACTGTCAAAAGTGAGATTTAATGTTGCATTTCTACTTCTTCACGATGCAAAGTTTCGTTTAATTTATCATTGTTTGAAAACTTCACAAAGCATGTTCTCCTAATAAAACGTGCGGCAATAAAAGTTGTGAAGTTAATGAACGCTTGGAATTGCGCTGCTCTCCAGCATTTGGCGGTAGCATTATT
>JGI24158J21664_10008563_pt1 | contig 13615 bp, 8 predicted proteins | sample Ectturendosymbi3_FD_21664 | JGI IMG/M metagenome (IMG submission 21664) | reverse complement strand
AAAATACTGACAGCAGGAGAAACAAGACGCCAAATTCGGATTCAGCGGCCAAAAATTATCCAGAAAACATCCCAACCTCGACATAAAAAATTTTTTGTTGCATAGTGATTCGACCAGTCATCTTTTTCACCGACCGATTCTATCAAAATTCTGCGAGTTTCATAAAACGTTGCTGTGCAAAACGCAGCATCGTAAAGATAGCAAATTTTCTTGTGCTTTGTATACAAATTTCTAAAACGCAAGGCTGCCTATATACTTTTTAATGTTTTGCATTCACTTTTGAAACAAATACCTTTCTTAAGCTCCGGTAAAATTTTGACATTTATCAAAAAATCGAAATGTAACCAAAGTTTCGTGTCGAAGATTTCTTCTTGTATGTTATTTTGGATTACAAAGTCGACAATCAACTTGCCTAATCAAACGGTTAATAAAGGTTGCCGCAGACATTAAAGCCTTACCTAGACCATGTAAATGCACTTGTTACATTTACAACTGGAAATGGAAGTCAATGCTTGTTCGAAACAAATTGGTTGTGTATAAATCAACTCTCTGCTTTTTTTACAAGAAAGTGTATTCGGTGGAGTATACGGGAGTAGTCTGGAAGATCAACTAGAAGAAAAGTCTGACCGCATGCAGGAAAAGATGCAGAGGATCGCCTACACTATGCATTTGTGGAAACAGAGCCAAGTATGATTTGCAGCGGGGTGTGCCATGACTGAACTAAATTTGAAAACTTTCTCGATCGGCCTTCAGGGATTCTTGCGTCAAACTTTAACAAAATCATGTTTTTTTCTCCACCTCGTTCTCGGTTGAACCATTTTATATGGAGGCGGTCGCTTGGTGTTGACATATACTTGCTAGAGTTGATGTTACCCCAAAGCTTATGGCTGTGAAAAGAACAGAACGTTGCAAGAAAGTTGTTGATTTCACCTTGATTTAGCTTGCGTGTTTATTATTTCAAGTTTAACATTCGATAAAGGCAATGCGGTTTTTCTTTATCAAGACGCGGGTGACAAAGTGACGTGAGCAGAAAAAACAACCTTCTTCATTTATACTTGCAGCTCACACAGTTAGAACGTGCGCAACTGTTTTCTTTTATTTGAACGTGCGTTGTGAGTATTGCATGACACGCAAACCGCTTTTTCTTAATTTTTTTAAATTAAATTTGTAAACGTTTGGCAAAAACTGCTGACAATAAAAAACATATTATCAGAAACTGCTGACAGAAAACCTTAATGTCCCCGTTTGTTTGCTTCCACAACCGAATCGATTGGATGCATTTTTGTTTATGAGGCGTATGCCATAAATCGATTTACCTTCGACTCTTTTTCAATCGTTTTTCGCTAGTTTCTTTGCAAATGCCGTTGCACATGAATTACCACAGCAGTAGCGCCCACATCCAAAGCACACCTTGCAGAAAAACACACCTTCCTTGGCTGACCAAGATATAGTTCAAAGTCTGAAGTGTCGGCTTCTTTTTCCTCAGATAAAGCAACAAAAAAGCAAAACCTTCCGTCTAGATCAGTTGTTTTTTAACGGGTGTCCGCTGTAAAAAATCTGAGGGTCTTCAAAAATAATGCCACAGTGTTTACTTTTACCCTCAGGTGCAGAAACAACAACGACCACCACTTTGACTAATGACACAACCGCAGACGAGGGGTCTTCAAGCCAAGTATCTTTAGGAATAGGGCTGTCCGGGTTTGGAAAGGTTACGAGCCACTGGTCTAAACAAAAGTACCGTTACATTGAAACTTACAAAGGATCCAATAATAATCGGGTTGTTCAGGGAATAAAAAGCGTTGCTTTTTATCTTATTTCTCCCAACCTGTTTGCCACACTGATGTTTCACTTTGCAAATTCTTTAAATGAAGTTCTAGAGAAACTGCTTTGTCAAAAAGGCAACCGCTTTAATTTTTATTTTGCAGCAACTTGTCAAAGCTGCAAGTGGACAGCTGGACTATGCTTGTCGCAGGTGGCTCGATGTTCAACATATACCGAGGAACTCAACGTAAGAAACAATCAGTTCCTATCAAGCATTTTGGATTTCCTAAGCAAGTTGTAGAATTGAACGAATAGTTTTGAAGTGCATGTCAATGCACTGCAATTTGAAAAACAGGGCAAGCCAAAAACTGTACTGTTTGCGTCAGTGTTTTGAGTGGTTTACTGGTTACGCCAATCCAATTTTACAGAAACTGATACTTCCAACCCGTTTCATGCCCTTGCATCCTCACATCCAGAGTGCTTAGATTTTATGAGTCTTTTTTGGTCGTGATGCATCTTAAGGAATATTTGTACCCGACCAGTAATAAGTGTTGCCTGGCAACGCCGTCTCACTTTAACCACATTTGCGTGAATTTCAGTTTCCAGATGGTCCGGATCCAAGCGATATCCGATTCTCGAAACTACTTTATTGCTGCCTCACGGAACTTGGCTCAAGTTCTGAGATTCGTTCACCCTGTCAAGGTCCCGTACTGCGATACTAGCGAGGTGGGGCTTTGTTTTAAGCCTAAAGTTTCAATAACATCCGAGAAAATGGGTACTCAGTGCTGGTTTGTGATTTGACGCTCATGTGTTGATCACCGCGGAACTGCATCCGTGTTCCACTAACACACATGACTTTTGGAAGACACAAAAAACGTGTATGCAGACTTCGTATTATCTTTTCAAAGCAAGTAGAACGGAGAAATACCCGTAAACATCCCGAATTTTTGTGGAGTAATGCATGTGCATGTCTTGAAAAAATGTAAACATGATTAAGCTGTTGGTGAGTTAAGACGAAAAATAAAAGCAATGCCGAGTCCGCTTTGAAAAATCCGTAGCATCCTTATAGTTTCGCTGTTCAGATCATTTTTTTGCACACGCAAACATTTCAAACAGTTGCCCACAAAACATCAAACTCGCTTGTTTCTAGGTGGAAATTGCTTTTCGTGTACTTTGCAGCGTTAGAGAGTCGCGTTTGCCCCAACATCAAGTCTAAACCAAGGGCAAGGTGGTTTCTTTCTGAGCATCTTTTGTTTTCAATGAGAAAATTGCGGTTGTACAATTCGACGCTGGAGAATGCTTTCAGGAAAGCTGAGTAGTAATTGTTTTGCCGAGGACGATTTATTGCAGAAATGAAGATAAACTGAGGTCGACAAAGTGTAAGGAACCTTTTCAATCCATAACATCATTTTGAAAGAAGCCATTTCGATGCATGTTTACACCTCAGCTGCAAATCGCAAGCAAGGTTTAAAGCAGCTATGTCCAACCCAAATGGCTTACTGAGCCTACAATTACGTCACTATCTTAATCAGGGCCGCACAGTGAAGAACATATTAATGAGGGCCGCAGTTGGAATGGCTTACTTTGATCTTATCAAACTAAATTCAGCTTAAAGCGTTCGAAACCTAACTGCAATGGTAACATACGTGATAAAATGGCACTGAGGAGCACCTGCATCAAAAATGTCAAATTCAAGATTATTAAAATAAGGACGGTTTGTCAGTGTATAGGATACTTTCACTGCAGGTGAAACCTGCACTTGGCCGCACAAAACCTTCGACTGGGTCACATGTGGCCGGCGGGCCGCGCGTTGGACATACTGTAGCTGGTTTCGGGACTTCGTCGGCAGGCGCGAAACGTCGAGGTCGTCGGCCACCCATTGTCCGACATTGCAGTCCGGCAACAAGCATCAGTGTTATGAGAGCTTGTTCACCCGTGCACGCAGAAACTGCGTGCTTTCATTTGGTTCTTTCGTTCAAACTCATCACGCCCGATTTTTTTTCTTTGCGCGCTAGCACACCGCGTGCGGCAAACGAACCAGGAAGCGATCACGCGTTTGAAAATCCCTGACCTCATTCTTGCAGCTGCGAACACTCGGCCAAGCAATAAATCACATCTTCATCGACGGAATGAGTCGCGAACGTCACAGCCACGCCTTCCACGTCTACCGAACAGTTCATGCAAGGTCAATGATGCTGGAAAAATGGATCACCAACGTAAGCGTAGCTAGATTTTCCACTTATGCTTTTCAATGAGGTTAATGCAGCGCGTTATTGGTAGGCTTGTACTTTCAAAACATAGGTTTAGCTTCACAATGGTAAAATATGATTTTCATTCATCTGAAACAGTCAAATATGATGATAAAATATTATTTCTATTGGAAACGTTTCAGTTTACGTGGTGAGATCGCCAATGTTTCATGTCCTTTGACTGCTGCATGTTACCAGTTGGAATGTGGATGACAAAAGCTCAGCATTTTGTGATTTATAATTGTGTAAAGCGTATAGCTTGTAATTTTTAAATTAACGGTGCTGTCATTTTTTGCACATAGCGAACTGGACCCTGAGCTTATAATCAATTTTAACTAGTGTTGTAATATAGAGCTAAGACCTATGTCACCTAACGTTGAACTTTGACCTTGACTAATTTAAATCATATTTTATATACATTTATCAAAAGTACTCTCTCTCTCTTCGTCTGCCGCCTTGACGTGGTGGGATAGCTTGCACACCTCTGTGACCCTACGAGCTATACTGGCGGGAGTTCGCTCCTAGCAGGGTCACCCATGCCGGACAGGTCAAAGGGTAGAGGTCAGACAAAGCGCAGATTGCAAATAGTCTTCCTGGCCGCGGGGGAAGGCTACTACAGTGATAGCGTGCCACTAGTATTGTGGTGATGTCCATGCACTGCAGGTGAATGTTCAGAAAGGTCTCTTATATCTCTGTGCCTATCTCAATATTCGTTAGGCCTGCTTGGATACTGCGGGGCAGTCTCTGACCATCCCGGCCGACACGCTACCCGTTCCGCCGGACTCACTGGTCACGAGACCCAGAGGGAAGCGTTTGTCCTGGGCAAGCATCTGCTTCCAATTTTTGCATGCCCTGGCGCAATCGCAATTTAAAATGACTCCACAACCAAACGTAACTCAGTGGTCAACTTCGTCCACGTGTTTGGTCCGTTGGCAACCTCTCCATCCGAGTTAAAATCCAGGTGTACATGGCCTGTGTTGTCGGTGTGCTACTCTTTGGTTGTTAAATGTGGACAACATACAGGCACCAAGAACGCCGTCTTGGCGCTTTTCACATGCGTTGTCTCCACTCTATCTTGGGGTTGTCCTGGAAGGACCGTGTGCCCAATACCTCAGTACTGCGAACGACTGGTTCTTACGACCTCATGACCACTATCAGACATCGACGTCTACGGTGGGCTGGTCATGTGTCCCGGATGGAGGACAACCGCCTGCCAAAGCAAGTTCTATATAGTGAACTACCCAATGCTCCCCGATCGACTGGACGTCCAAAATTGCGTTTCCGGGACGTGCTCAAGCGCTACCTAAACGCATTTAGCATAACAAGTACTTGATGGAAAAAACTCGCTTGCAACAAAAGATAGTGGAGGTCAGCCGCTGAAACTGGAAAGCAAACATCGAAAAAGTCATTCTTGGAAGATTGTGAGTGCCGCCGTGCTCATCGTCGCTCACGACGGGATAGGCCTTGATGATTGATGATTGTGATCAAAGGGTTGTCGGTAGTGAAAGGGTTGACTGGTGATGAACACTTTCAACACGGGTTTTGCGTTATAAATTACGCCACATTGGCAATGAGCAGGAAGGCTTGGTTACACTTAAAAATTCAACGTGTAACCGCCTAAATAGTTGCATGAAGATTTTGACAAACAAACAAAGAAAGTAATAGTTTGAAAAAGTAAGACTCTGTGGCTCTTACCGCAATCAAATCCGCATTTTGATTCAAACGAATGTGAAAAGCTGTGCACTGGTATTGGATGTATAGGTTGAAACAGATATCGAGTTATTTTCATTGCAAGCACTCGTCTGTTAACACTCATGTCCAGCGGCAACGTTCCCTGTTGTTGCTATTTTCAACCTGGCATCTTAAACAATAAATTCGAAGAGTTTGTTTAGGTGAGAAGTGTTTCTGCTGCTTTCTCAGTCCGTCCGGCAGGTTACGCTAATCGTTGTGTTTTTAAAACTGCTTGGTCTGCATGTACTGTGAAAAAATGCTGCATTTTATGCTTTGTCATATCGTTAACTTTGCATAAAAATATTTTCAAGTCTTACCTCCTAGACTCTTCTACTTAGTTCAAAGACGTCAATTTCAAGATAGTTTATTTGACGATGACTCATCGGTTCTTTGCAGTTCTAAAAAAAAAATAATAAGCTTTTAACAATTGTCATTTCCTGGTCAGCTCTGGTGATGCCTCCACAAAATATGTGCTGTCGATTGCAGGGACAAGTTAAGAATAACCTTGCAGTCCGGTAACTGTAGGTTATACTCTTCGGCCTGTTGAAAGCAAGGCGCCTGCGTTGGCATCGTTCCGTCACTCATCTGTTTGAAGCCCGGGTGCCCAAAAGCTTTCTTTATGGTGGATTGAGATCGGGCGCTTGAAATGTTTGCCGCCTTTTTTCGTCGATTCAAACAGGTTTCCAAAGAAACCTGCGGCAATTCAAAAATCTTACGCAATGACTGACAATGAGATGCTGAAGTTTTTCCAGCTTGAGATTTGTTTTTCTGCGCAAAAGTTCCTTGAGGTTGAATCTCATTAATGATAATCCATTTGCAAATATGTAACCGCACCTCTATTGGTGATCTGACTACTTGTGCAAAACTGTCTCTCCACAAGCAGCAGTCGTAATCGTAAAGGTTCTACCGCGCATGCGCTCAACTTGCTGCAGGATCCAGTATTGAAGAACTTCAAGTGGCAACATAGTTGTTGCCAAAATAGATCTGTAAACATTTTTAAACATCACATTTGACGAGTTAAAGAATTGCGTGCGACTATCAACTTTCTTCCAAGTTCAAGCAAAGATTACATGCTCCTTGCAGGTCATTGCAATGAAGATCAGCGTAGATTTGGACAACACACGTCGCGAGTGCGTAGACTTGAAGAAGTCGTTGAGAAAAGAGCGTCTGCGCCTCATGCAGGAGAAAGCAGAGGAGCATGGAGTGAGCGTCGCCCTTGTACTCGATGCGGATGAAGCCTTGGATTCCATCGGTGAGTCAGGATGGTGCAGGTTGGTTTGATCAGAAGTGTATGCACTCTTCTTTGATTTCGTAGTGGTGGATGTTTTCGAAGAAATGGAACCCACGGGCAGGGTCAATGCTGCAAAAAGGTTCCTCCACCCCACAACCCAGAAACGTTAGGTTGAAAAAGATAGTTTTTCAATAGCTTTGACTCGTGACAGTATCCACTTTGTATGTGATCCTCCTCTTAACACAAATTGGCCCCCAACAATATTATCCTAACTAGGTCCAGCAAATTTCGAGATTTGTGATGGACTTAAACTTCACTCTGTGTACGATTATATCCCAAAGTTTCAATTGTTTGCATAAACGTCGTGGTCTTTCCCAAAGTATGCTCCAAATTGGCTTCGCGGCTTTGTAAGTAAACTCGCTTATGTCGCGCAAAGTTGTCAATTACTCGAACACATTCCTCTCTTTGGGGATTTCCGTGGTTTTAGCTGTGATTGCTCCCTTCAGTTCACCAGTCTTGGGTCTTCAAGTCCGGTAAGTTGGGGTGCCCACTCAACGTCACACCTCCTGCCGATCTGCCTCTTCGGAAATCGCTAAATCGCTAAACCACTAAGATATTGTTACGCGTTTTTCCAGGACCGCCTCCATAAGTTTCTGCTTGATTTGTATCTGGCAAGGATGCCAATGACAATTTGTGTAAGAACACGCCTGAAGCATCTCGAGAGGTCCCAGCTCTTGGCTGCGTCGTCAAAGCAATTTCTTTAGGCGTTCACCCCACTGATTGACCTGCAACATCAATGTTCCTTTCTGTCCAAGCACTCACTCTCCGGTCAGAATAATTACCCTCAGAACTTCGGAATCAAAAATTTGCACAGTCCCATACTTTGTGAACCGATTCGAAAATCCTGCTTTTTGGCAGTGAAACTTTCCCGAAAACTTGCCTTCACCACAGTGTATGATTGTCGGTGAAATAGGCCTTAACGCAAATATCTTTTCCTTGGCTGACCAAGAAAAGTTGGATTCAAACACTGACTTCAAAGACTGTTGTTTAAATACTTCATGCACAAATTCTGTTGCATACCCTGAAAAAAGAAAATAAAATCAACAACTTTTATTCAACTATTTGTGGCTTCTGTTTTTTAGGACCCCTTGTATCAGAAAGCGTTGTGGTCGTTTTGCAAAGGCAGTTAACAACAACACTGTCTATCCAAAGGAATCCATTCACAGCCAAGAATCAAACGCTAAGATCTTATCAGAATATAATTAATTCGCCTTCTAAGTAGGCATCATCAGCTCTTCTGGCGTCACGTTTGTTCATCGCCCTTTCGAAATACGGAAGCTCCTTGCCAATGAGGGGCAGAAATGAAACATGAAAATAAAAATAAAAGAATGATATTTACTGCGCCTGCGTAGCTGTATAATTCAGTTGCTTCGAACCGGTTTCAATTCAGCGGCACATAGTGTATCAGCAAACCCATGGTCCGCAGCCAGGAGGCCACACTGCACATAACACGCAACCAGAAACTCCATGAAAAACGTTTCAAATCGTCTATGTTTGTTTTGTCAACTCTCAACTGTGATCAATCCAAAAAAGTGGAAGCACGGCATGCTGTGCAAGGGCACTTTTTCTTGCCAGTTTTTGACGTCGTTTTTAAAGCTGGGTTCCACTGTAGTAGTTATCAAAAAACTGCAAAATGCTTTTTGTCATACTTGAGAAAACGTTATTGTTATTAAGCGTTATTCGTACATCAGTGTCAGCCGATGTTTGGCGATTTGAACTTTAATCTGGAAAAGCTGAAGCTTTTTACGGAAACAACTAGTCGGTTGGAGAGGTAAATGGCGAACAAAGCGCTTCTTTTTCTTGATCTGCTACAGCGACTTTATTTGCTGAGGAGGAAAATGCACCTTCTGTGAAAGTCGCCGAAGCTGAGAAAGTGGACGCTCAAAATCTTGATGACGAAATTGCGAAAGCGAAAGCCGAAAATACCGAGGTACGATAATAAAACGTGCAAAGGAACTGATGCGATATTGAAAAGATCAGAATGTTACTTGTTTGAGCGTACTAGCCAAGCAGAACATACCTTCTTCTAACGTAGCTTGTTATTGCAACAGGATATATTCCAACTAATTTCTACATAGATTTCGTCTATATGATAACGACGCACTTACATCCCCATCCTTACTGTGCTTATTCGATCTTTTCGATTTTCGTGGCAACTCAAGCGGAGTTTGACTACTGTGAAATATTTACAAGTCTGCTTGTAGCTCACAACCAACACGGGGTTACTTACCGCATAAACCGATAATAATTGAAGAGCCTTGCAGAATAAGTTGCTCTATCCGTTTTCTGCCCACACTTGTTAGTGCCGCAACAATACATGGACGATCCAGCCACAATACTGTTGGAAGGTGTGATGTGTTGGCGACTAATTGATGCCAGGTCATCAACAAAGACCCCTTGTCGCATTTTCGTGCCACCAAGTTGTCGCTGCGCGAAACTGTCATGTCGCCAGACCGTCAACAAACCAAGAATATTTTGAGGGGAGCAGCTGCTAGCAAAAACTAAATGAGTTTTTTTTCCGTATCCAGCGACAACAGAGCTTGAGACAGTCGAAAACTTTTTCAGACTGCAATAAATGGTTGTGATCTTTGATCGTTGGTGAGGTGCGTTGAAAGCGAACGAGCAGTTACTATGTTATTAATTTTAGTTTTTTTTTCAAAATAAGGAGATTGAAGGTAATTTGGAAGAAGAAGTTAAACCAAGCCTTGAAGAGCTTGCACCGCCTCCGTCCAAGGACGAGCTTTTTGGTAAAAAGCAATTTGCTGTTATACTTTGTTTACGTCTGACGCTGCTGTACAACTAACAAACAAAAACAACTCTGATGTTGGATCAACTTTTGCTTTTTCGGTTTTCGGTCGACTGCCTATAAAATGAGGAAGTAGTTCATTGTGCGAAGCATTGGATTGACAAGGAGAAGAAAGGCTCACATGTGTAGTGTATTTGTTGACAAACTAATTTGTTCGACCTTTAAGTGGAAATTGTAGAGATAAGCTCAGGGTAGGATACATGGAGCTCAGCCTTCGTGCGCTGTTCGACTGACTCTTCCTGTGGAATGCTGTGTTCTACACGGGCTTGGCGAAAATAACGCCTGCGCTGTTGTGACCACTGCGAGTCGTACAAGAAAAGATATGATTGTTATCTACAGTTGTTTTTGTGCATTGTAACAATTTAAATCGCGATTATTTACGTTGATGCGCATGAAGAGGTTGAGTGTTTGTTAATTTGACGTGTGTCTCATTAAACACTTCATTGTCACATTGAAGATAAATGCCATTAGCGATATTATAATTACAAGAAAGATTGACCTGCGACTTATACAACAAGTACTATGTGAAAGCATTCGGTGTCTTGGTCCAGTTAAATATACTGCAGTAATGCTTCTATGGTGTGTTCATTTTGTCAAAGTTTTAACTACTTTTCGTTGACGTTTCACCCTATTCCATGAGTACAAAATAACGGGGTCAATTTTTTTCTCTTGGCCGTTCTATTTCCATAACGCCTTGCTAAGTTTAGGGCCGATCTGTTCTTACTTCACTGTAAAGTAGCATAACGTAAACACAGCTGTGACTGATTGTATAGGATTTACCTAAAATTGAGTAAAATGTCCTTTCTGTTAGTTCAAAGTTTGTGCGACAACGAAGCGAAACTATGAAGTGAATGAACTTGGACTGTCAGGGACAATATTGTTGCCGTGTGTTCAGGTGACATGGACAATTTGATGGCGCAGTACGACGAACAGAAGAAGGCTCTCGAGAAGGAGCAGGAGTTGGCAAGAGAAAGACAAGAATCCCATGTCGAAGAGAAGCTCAGGCGGCGCAGGTCAAGAAAAATGCGTCTCGAGGCGCAGGAACATGTTACAGTGAGTGGAATTTTCTTGTGTTCGTCCTGCTTTTGGGAGCGCCTGGAGTGTGAATTTACTGCGAATGGACTCACCTGTAAACAATTTGAGATAAGCGTTAAACTAACTGTCCAACATATAGGAAAACTTGTCTTCTATCAGGGTTTTTTTTAAGGCGTTTTAGGGACCCGATTCTGGTCCCTAGAATCAGAGAAAATTATCATCGGGTCCCTAAAGTCAGAGAAATCGGGTCCCTACAAATCCAAAACGGGTTCCTAACATTTTCTTTAAAAAAAAACCCTGCTTCTATAATACCTACTCCTTTGTTTTTGAAGACGATAAAAACTTCTTGAGTTGCTCTTTTTGATTTCTGTTTCTTTCCTTCGATTTCAAATCGCGATGACAGTTTTTACAAACTGCTATTTGCTTACACAAATATAGAAGCAAAGGCACTGGTCCGTTCACAAGTTACCCAACGCTTATACCGCGGTTTCCAATCTTATTTTTGCCGTTTGACTGTTACGTTTTCGCCCCGTGAAACTATCAAAAGCATTAGCAAGCTTAATCAATGGCGGATTTGTCTGAGCACCGTGAAGTAGTGAGAATAACAAAGCGGTGAAGTGCTAGATTCGTTTTCAACACAACCTCCTGACGAAGATTCGTTGACTTCGCCAAAGTCACCTCATCCCATCTGGTATAGCGAACAATGGCTTGCGATACTTTCAAAAACATTAGAATAACTCAAATAACCTAGGGGTGTCATAATGCCAACGATCAAGCGGCTCCCAACCAAGCAGCAACCCCTCAGTATCATACAAAGGCAATTACCCTGCACTCCTTTGAACAACAGGCGGCAGAACGTGTGCAGGTCGCATGTTCAGTTTGTTCACTCTGTCCGAATTTCCGCGGCAGCATGACGCATAAGTCAACCGTACCTTTGTTCACTGATGACGAACAGTCACGAAATACCGACCTAGTCAGGCCTTCAATCGCAGCGCCATGCGTTCGTTAAGAAAACGTTTACAAATACATGTATGCGAGTCGCTACGAATCCCAAGCCTATTGAAATTTTTACCCGACTACCCCTGCTAGCTTTACTCGTGTCAAGTAAACACTTTCGCCAACAAAAATGAGTCGCCAGATTTCAAAGCATGAAGTAGTTTCGCGGCACGTACTGCAGCTTAGATCGTCGGCAACGTTTTTTTCATTTTTGGTTTCATAAACACTCCCCCCCCCTTTGCGAACAAGGGGGCAGTAACGTGCGATTTATCAACGCAGACCCTCGGAGCTTCCTGAAGATTCGCCACTCCGACGACCAAGGACCTCACATTGCAACAGCGCGATGTGTTCCTGCACTTCATCATTGCTTCATATTTTCAAACAAGCTTGCTTTTGCTTTCAATGGGTCAGTACACACTGTAACACCCTGGCACTTAAACGCAGTAGTCCATCCGCGCTGAGTTTGTAAATATGCACTTTGCTGTTGTGACGTTGTATGCATGTTGCATGTATTCATGCGGTACTTCTTAATCTGCAAGATTGCAGGAAGCGCAAGGTTTTTACAAGTAACGATTTTTATTACTTTCGAAACTTTCACTGTGTTCACTTTTATACTTTTGCCCTTCTCATCACTGTACAGTATTGCGTTTGCATTGTTGATTCTTAATCGAGAAAATATCTCGCGCGTGAACAGCATTTCTATGGCCTCACTCCTTGCACTGTTTAACTCCGATTTTTGATATGAAGTATTGCATGACTTTACCTTACTGTTTTCAACTAACACTCGTCTAATTGTGTCAGAAAGCAGCTTTAACGTATAATGTCCGGTTCAACATCGTTTCTTTTTTAAGCCATTTTCTGCGCAGCACTTAAAATGCGTGTGTTTAGATCGCCAATAAACAAATGTTTGCAAAAAAATTTTGCAGAACTGTTTTTTTTCTATGCAGATGTCGTTACACCAAAATTTAGCTTTTCCATTCATATGCGGTGACGAAAATCCTGTGAATTTTCTAGAACGGTTTGAAATTCAATAGAATTAAGTTGTTTCCAGCCGTAAGTTGCAAATTCTGCGGGAAAAAAATTGTTGATTAATGAGGCATGGGCTCCGAAGATAATTGTTAATACAATTCTGACCTGTAGCTTGAAAGGCATTGTTTGTTTTCTTTCGAAGTCTTAGCATTTGACATAGACAACACGTTTTTTGCCAAGTGGACATCCAGCATGACAACTGTGTTTATTTTGCAGTTGATCAACCAATCTTGCCAGTAAACTCTGATTTTGAACTTCATACAAGACTGAGCAGTCATACAAGTATCGGTAAACTTGTACAACACATTGGTGCATCCACAGAAATGATATCAGGAGGTTGCTGCATGGGGGTTTCCAGCGCCGGATTTAGATGGTGGGGAGCCCAGGCGTGGTGGGAGGCCCCATGTGCGGATCGGATATAGATATCTTTAGGTAGAGGAAGGCCGATGAAGTCACTAGTATTTCCACGGATCGTTATTATTTAAGACGCAATCTTGTGATGTCACATCTGTTAACTCAAGTGTAACAAACCTTTATGATGCAATGTGATAATTGACAATGATGATAAGCGATTTGTGAAACTGTTGCAAAACCGGTCACCAGAAGCATCGTGTTTCCTTTTTTTGAAATTTGCAAGGAATCGATCAGCAAATTTTTAATAGGAAATCGATTTCACGTAAAATTACGCATCCTCAGTCCTGAAAATTGCAACCAAAG
>JGI24158J21664_10008562_pt1 | contig 13616 bp, 12 predicted proteins | sample Ectturendosymbi3_FD_21664 | JGI IMG/M metagenome (IMG submission 21664) | reverse complement strand
TCGTTCGAAATCTGATGTTTTACAGATTAAGTACTGACTAGCCATATTGTCAGTATGTTTGAAAATAGACTTGAACTTGTTGAAAATTTGATGCAAATAATACATTTTACCTTAATTTTTCATGTACAAGTACTTGTAACGTACATTTCAAGGGCTTGGCTTTTTTAACATTTTTTATGTCTGGGGATTTCAAGGTAAATTCTGTTTTTTTTTTCAAAACTGAGTGGCAACACTGTTCACAAGAATGGTAACAGCGGAATATCTGTGGTTTGCAAGAACCTGGTGCATTGCTGGTTTTTCGCTGTTAGGCGAATCGAAGGGCATGAGCAAGACATGGGCGAAAGGTTTTGAATTGAAAAAAGGCTTGAATTTACTCCTGTGGCACAAACGGCTTTTGTTAATTTCGCCACAACGAGACGCCACAGACAAGATTTTGAACTACCTAAAACTACGTGAGGGCCTGCGCTGGTAAAAGACTAGCGGTACTGCGGTAAAGATCGCGAGACACAAGAGAAGTGACCGACAAAGCGACACAACTTGAGGAACGCATACACGTAACACGACGAAACACAACCACAATACGCAACGTGACAGCTTCAGCACACAATGCAAAAATCGCACGCATTTCTGCAATAAAAAGGCGTGGCGCTTAGTGAAGTGTCTGCGCTTCGTCGTAAAACGCAGCAAACAGCATTCACAGAGCAAAACAGGCCGGGAAATGGTTAGAAACGGATGCACTTGACGAGATACCCGCGCAAAATGATTACACCACGCGCAGACAACCTGCCGACGAAGTTGCAATTTACGAATAGCATAGTTGTTCAGCGCGGACAAATGGTGAGTGAAAAATAAATCGACATTTTTCATTTCGGTTACAAGAAACTAAATGTCATCGCCATTCATTTTCCGATTTATCCAACCTGTTTCAAACGTCGATTGACTCGTTCATGCCACTTTTTTGCAATGATGTGCGTGTTTCATCTGACTTACTTTGGATACGACTTAGAAAACCGCTGACATTGCTCAGGACTGCAGTTGACCCAGCTCGTCTGAAGAAACTGATGGCCTGTGCAGTTCGCAGTCGACGACCGAATCGCTTAATTGTCAGACGCCTGAGCTGCATTAAAGCCAGGACCAGGAATGTACGAAGTTTTAAGGAATAACATCGCAAAAATCGTTTCGATTTCGCCAAACGAGCAGCGTTTGTCAGTTGTTTTGGTGTTTACATTAATAACCGCATTGTCAAAAAACCCTTGGCTGGGCCCAGTAAAGGCGATGGTGTGATCATGGAGATGGTAACACAGCCAAGTGCCTGCTTTCACGAAAACAGATAAAAGAACCGTTGTCCTGTCACACATCGGTTACGCCAGGAATTTTTCAGCGAGATCAGAGATTGACAACGAAACAAAAATTGCTATTTTGACCAAGTGTTCGAGTACAATCGAGAACGTCGTGAAATGCATGATCCAGGGCCGTCGCCAGCGGGGGGGCAGTGGTGCCCGGCCCCCCCATTTAAAATCGGTTCCCCCCCATTTCACGTTTGGCCCACCGGTTGCTGCATACATCCAACACTGTATTTAAAAAATGTGGTCCCCCTTCTGGTTTTTGGCCCCTCTTTCTGGTTTTTGGCCCCCCCAGCTGCTAACTCCTGGAGACAGGCCTGGCATGATGGCGAGCGCCCAAGGCACTAAGTAAAAAAACGGAGAAGCAGTTTTGGAGGAATCCTACGTCGAGCTATCCTACGTCATAAAGCAAGCGAACCTGCGCTAGCCGATTTGAAAGATTCTCACGAGGTAGCTTCACTTCAAGCGGAACAACACTGTGCCAGGGCCGGCCCCAGCAGGTGCGGGGCCCAATGCAAGACCTAGGCGCGGGGCTCCTCTGAGCAGTAGTTTTTTGACGTTACTGTGTTCAGTCAACCGTGCTATACGACCATGGTAGAGCGCACATATAATGTCGTAGCATTAGAATTGCGAACGTTACTAACGTTCGATAAGAGGAAATTCATCGCTAGTTCTAAAAAGAGCGTTGTTTGTTACCAATGAGATTTATACCCCATTTGTACTGAATTCTCGGGCGCAAGGGATATCTGGAAAAAATGAACAATCTACCTATACACCATGGTGCGGGGGACCCATAGGCGCGGGGCCCAATGCAGCTGCATCGGTTGTATCGGCTTAAGGCCGGCCCTGGCCGCCACCTCTTCCTCGAAAACTGAAAAACTGTAAATCTTGCAAGACGCCAAACACCGCAGAAGTGCGATGCAGTTAGCAAACGCAAAGACTTACTTCACTTGCAGCTGGAACAGATGTTGTGTAAACATCTTTCATGTTGTGTCTTTGACCACTAAGTGTATTCCCTTACACGAGATTAAATTCTCTGAGCAGCTCAACTGCAAGAGCTTATTTGATTCAGGAATGTGAGAGATGACAAATGCGAAAATGCTACCGTCACGAAGTTGCGCGGAGATTGTAAAAAATGTCCTGACTGTCGCGCGTGGATTCACATCACGTATTACATAAGCAAAGCACCTCCAAAGATCACTTGAAAAGAGCAGGAAGCGTTCCAAAGTAGCAACAGTGGAAACTGATAAAACGTAGTAACGATTGAATCGATCGTGAATTTCCGAAGTCTAAAGTAAAAAAATGAGAAAGCCAAACGATCTGATCTGAAGCGAGAATCGTCGCTTTCCTTTTCGAAGGATAACTTTCGTTAATGCAGCAACCCTGCGATCAAAGCAGTTCCAAGAACAACTGTCAAACTGTATTTCGTCGCAGCAGCGCCACCACATCCGGGACACGATTTAACCTTTCCAATCATGATAGTATCTTGCGGAGAGCTGTAAATGGACATGAGAAGGGTTACATTCTGAAAAGCTGTCGGAAAACCAGTCTTATGTCAAGTAAGAACCATAAGCGCGCGCAGAACATTTTGAGGGTGGAAAACTGAAATGTTACTTACTTCTACATAACCGAAAATTGCTGCTCACTCACGGTTTCGATAATTAAGTTTCTCTTACTCCAGTTGCCTACTTCAAACAGATTATGAAAGCTGGATTGAAGCTTGTATGAACTTTTTTTAAACACTTCACAGACTATCTGACTATGTATTCAAGCCACTCTTGATTTTCCAGAAAGGTGCATAACTAAGTACGAGTTCCGTCACAGCAGTAGGTTGTTTTTACATGTTGCAACAGTCTGCAAATGTGAGAGGTTTACATGTTCTATCAAAACGCTGACGTGGTACGGTTGAAACAATGAAAATATTTAAAATCGAACTGTTGTGCCAGCTTAAAACCTGTGGAGTTTTTGAAGTTCAGTGAGACCGACATGGACAAAGACAGACGATCATAGGGTATCTGGCACGTTATTAGCGGAATCAGATTTCACAGCACTGATTGATTTGTTCNACAGTGTGCCTGATGAAAAATAATTATGCACACCAGCCATAAGAGTTAGAAAAAGGGTAAGCGAAAGTTTGGCAGTATTTACCACGAATACTTTAAGATTGGCAGGGGTGTAGCCAAAACGTTGTCATCGTTATTTATTCATTTCGTAGGCTCGGTATACGACCGGTGCTTTCAGATGTCTGAAATTTTTTCTCTGTTAAAATGAATGCTACCGTTGCACATAACAGCATTAATTTGTTACAATTACTTCGTGTACCAGTACCAAAAAAACAATTTTGCCCCTAGAAAATGCAGGGGAAAGTGAAATGAATATTTTGTAATCTGTTTCTTGCTAAGTAGTGTTTAAAATGGTAAGCATAAGTGTAGATGCGTTTACACTTCAGCGTGAAACAAAATTTGCTGTCTAAACAAGGCGAATTCAATGCAATCTGAGCAACTCACTCGTTGGCTCCATCTGCATCACTGCTTTTCCCCACTTCGCCAGAACCCTCCTCTCCAGAACCAGAGTATCCTGAGTTTTCGTTCGCCTCAACTGTATGTAAATACTATGCTCGTAAGAACAGACGCCAGTCGTCAGGTAGCTGAAGCAATCCATTTGCCGGGACAGAAAAAGACACATATTTCAGCATGGGCATGTCTTCACACATTCGCCCAAACAGGCAGCAGAGTTTCGATGCTTTACTCATTGATACCAGAAATATTTCACGCATCGCAAGAAAAGTCAGCTCGTGAGTTTTAAGCGATTTTTAAGGCTAATAGCGCCTTTCCCACTTTACAGCAAGGTGATTAACAAGCCGTTGTCTGGATTTTAGTAACGATGACGGAAAAGCATTGAAGTACGTTGCACACTTTTTTGCTTGCCAAGTATCCAAATCAAAGAAACAGATTCCATGTCAGAGCTCAATAGAATACAATTAGCAGCAAAAGAGACTAAGTCCAAACGAGAATTTTCCCCATTTTAACCTCATCTTCTGCCTAACGCGTTTTTCAAAAAAATTGAAAGTCGCTCAGTAGTTTCCATGCTTCGGACTGTGCCCTACGTATGTATCTCATGAATCTTTGTTGCAGCTAACTTACCATCAACATCGCTGGGATCCATGCCTCGGTGTGCGGTTTTCAAATCAAAGATCGTGTTCCGCAGAACTGCAATCTGTTCCCCAATTACATGATCTGGAGCGTGGTTGCTGCCAATGTCGATTTCAGGGTTTTCAGCTCCTTTCTTTATGGGACTTTGATATCTGCACACAAAACGAATTAAAATAATTGCTGGTTTTTTGAACAGACCAAAGGTTCTTTGATTGTAGGTGCCAACAAATCAACGGTTCTCAGGTTGGTGCAGTAGTAAATCTTTGCCTCTCGCGGGCTGTTTTGAGCTAAGAGTGGCACGTTTACATCACTGCTCTCACAAAGGTTTAGTTATCACTCAGTTCATGCGGTTTCTCTGGACAGCCCAATCTTTGACCGCTAGGAATGGGTTTGCAGGCAAAGATTGTGGACTCTGTTCTGTAACTTGTTCAAGTCACGTGAATCGACATTTCGGTGGTTTCGTACTTTGTTTAGAAAGTGCTAAATTTCGTTCAAATGGTTTAACATCCCAGTTTACCTCAATTTTAATCTGAATCAAGCAAGTATTTTAAAACCTTTTCCAGAGGAAGTTTTTGTTTTACTGCGACAAATATCTCAGATCATTTGACGGTGCGCAGCGCTGAGTAAAAGTAGAAAATTTTCATTGTTGGTGATAAGCTGGAAATTACCAACACATCCTCTCTAGCAGTGTTGAAAAAATTTTACAAACTCGTGCAAAGCATAATTAACACAATGCAAAACGACAAAAACTTTGAAGGTAGTTTGACTCAATGTTTTTCACGTCTCCCTGTTAATATTTTGGGGAAATGACAGCAAATTCTCTAAAAAAGGAACTGCAAGTACGTGAAGACGCCAATGGGCCAACAAAGCGTTAGGTCAAGACATTCCGGATCATCCAGCCGGTCACCATTCATATTGCATGACAAATCACCATAGGCTCGGTTCGGCATGCTTGCTGTATCTGGTCTCAGGCCCATAGCCAGGTTTTAAGGTTTGGGGGTCAAAATACATTTTAGAAAGCAAGATTTTTGTTTTTATTATATGTTTGAAACAAAATTTTCTGGGCAGAACAAAATTTGGGGAGGAGCACTGCTCCCGAATGCCCCCCCCCATGGCTACCCGACTGCCTGTTAGTGTTGTGCCTTACCTTCCCTCGGCGATGCCGTTCCAACAGGGGGCGCTCTCGTCCATTTCCGACAAATCAGCACAAACAGCGGTGGGTAGGTTGATCCAGTGGTTTTCGCTTTTGGACAGAACAGAGTGCATTTTCTCGACCAACGCCGGCAAACCATCGCGCTGTGCTTCTGCGTGTCGCGCCATATCAGTGTCCACACTTCCAGCAAACGTATAACTGTGTATGAGGAGACAACAGCAAGTTAGGCAATCTTTTATATTATAGGGACCGAAATGACTGCGGGGAATGAAAAAAAGTCCCAACAATGTCACAAGTACTTTCTTCAATACAGCACATTGCTTCCGAAAGACCTCAGGTACGAACATACGGGCGCCAAACTAGCGTCTTGCCCCAGGAGCCATCTAACCTCGTTATGCCCCTGATAGGGATGTATACCAGTAACCACTGCGCAACCAGGTCATGGGTAACAGTTCGAGACTTATTTCAAATGAAAAGGATGGCTCAATGCTTCAGTTTCTAATGTTTCGGTTTTACCAACAACAGCTCCTGCTGAATCGCTTTGCACTGCGCAAAAATGTCTGAATTTAACATTCATCATGAGGTTCGATTTCTGCGCCCCACAAACTTTTATTCCTGTTGACGATCTAGGATTTCAGTCTCAAGGAGTTAAAGCAAACTCTTGCAAGGCAACGTGAAAAATGTGACAAGGTGAAGAAAAACAATTGAAATGACAAAAATTTTGTACAAAACATATCAAGCAATCCTTTCTTGTAACCAAAGAGAAAAAATTCAACTTGAAATCAACTGATTTTTGAAAGATGTTCGTATCGAATCGATCCACATCTTTCCGGAAAGAAGTTTCGCTGCATTAAAAACTTAAATCCTGAATGAGAGCAGTGGCGTAACTGATGGGCGAATCGCCCACCCCCCCATGCTAAATGTAAAAAACGGTCCCCACTTGGCTTATATTTCGGTTTTAACATTTTTTGGTTTTCAATTGGTTGTTGCTTTTTTGCGTTTTCCGGAGTATTTTCCGGTCATTACATCTGGATTCACCATCATTTCTCAAGTTTTTTCCTGAGTGTTGGTTAGTGGGCCCCTTTCAGTTGAGGTTTTCCCCTGACTCAAACCTCTGGTTGCGTCACTGAGCGGGAGGCGCTGATTAAAGTATGTGGTTGACGATGCTGGTGGCCTAACACAGCCGCAAACAAAAACTTTGTACGTCTATGCTGCAAGTGCAGTGAGAAACGTTCTGAGCAGCGTTTCTTAAACATTCGTGGGCCACGGACCCCTTAGTAGATCTTAATAAAAAGTACAGACCCCTTAAGACGAAACGTTGCAAGGAATAGTCGAAATTAGGTTTTAATCATCGTAGAAGTAACCAGAAATCTTTGCAAAGCCTATAAACCCTTTAAAATCACATTCACGGACTCTTTAAATCACATTCACGAACCCCTCAGGGGTTTACAGACCCAAGGTTAAGAACCCCTGGTTTAGAGTAAGAAGCGGCAGAGCAGGTTTGCGCACACGCCCGATTTCAAGCACAGACTCAAAATAATTTTTGAACGTACCCCGTGTCAGTGTTGCCTGGCGACGGCCGCATCACGTGCTTCCTGTCGAGCTTTCTTCGGCCCTTTTTTCTTCTGTGGCTCTGCAACAAGACGTACAGTGCAAAATAACATACAATTTTTTCCGCACCCAGCAAGACATTAATCTGTATGGGCAAAGATTTGGGCATTCCTAAGCAGGAACGCAAACTCAACAAAACCAGGCAAATTTTCAGGACCAAGGGACGCCATATCCACATGAAGATCTTCAAGAATAGTGTTATTATCAAAACCTACTGGGAGATCAGCAAAAAGAGTTGGGAACAAACCGGAAAATCGTACCTTACAACGTTTTTCAAACAAAAATATAATTTGTAACAAAAACAACTCATAACGCTTCATGACAAGTCTAAACCAGTGCTTTCTTCCATAGTCTGCTTTTTTGGGCATTTTTGACTTGTCCTTTTGAACGTAAACCAACTGAAGTCAAAGTGGTCGCTTAATTTGCAAGCGAAATTCGTATTTGTTTCTGAGCGCAAGCCTTTTTTAAGGAAAAGCAACAAGTATATTGTAAATGCGCGGCGCGATATCCGCTTATAGTCTCATTTCTCTGAATGACCACAAAACGTTCATCACAAAAATCTGTCGACATGGCATTTTTTCATAAAAATATTTACTTCAACCCACTTTTGCATAACTTTCAACGTAGATAAAGGCTCACGTTATCTGACATCAAATATAAATTATTTTTGAAATAAAAGTTTTTCAAATTTTTTTTCAAACTTCAATTTTTTTGCGATAAATAAGTTTTTGGAGTTATTCTTTCGAATGTAACAAAAATTTTGCATGGCGAAAACGGGTATTATCCGTGGCTAAGTTTAGTTCACAGAAGCCAGGAGAGCAATCCACAAAGGCTGGGTTACATTTTAAAGAAGCCAACCTCTAGTGGTGATGGAAAGCATACACGCCTAGATATTTTCTAAGAAAAGAAACCACAAGTAATTCTAAAGATGCTTACGAATTTTGTGCATTTCATTCTGCAACGATTTACCACAATAATCCAATCAATCCTGCAGTGGGTCGTGATTCACAGATAATAAAAGCACAGTGATATGGTGCAACTTAAGTGAGATACGCAAAGTTGTAGCTATGAATTTGTTTGAAACTATGCTGTTGCTATCTTTAGCTGTTGTAAACTTTTTTTGCTCAAAGCATCGTGCGACGATGGCCTAGCCGTAAGCCTAGGTTGTTCGAAGTTATAACAAATCCACCAGAAGCTTCCGTATTTATATTTCGACTAAAAGCAAGTTATGCGTAACCGTGCGCATTGTATGTATCAACAGACAACTATTAGTTTTCAATATGCCGGCAGTGTAATTGAGGTGTTTATGTTTTTTCCTCTTTTAAAACAGCGAATCTGTGAATGGAAATACCTTTATGTGCATCACTGGATTTCAAGTGGTTTCGAAACGACAAATGAACACGGCGTGCGTTTATACACGTAATGTGTTGAGACTACAACAGAATGTCCAAATATGTGTTCAAAAATGCCTTGAACTTCCCAGTTACTTTTTTTAAGACTAGCTGACAAGTTGCAAAACACAGTTTAAATCAGTGGCCTTCCCTACAAACTTTAAGCTAATTGCAGTCCTTTTCGTAGCTTTCGATCGAGAAGTGCGACGTTAGTGAACGATGTTGTGTGAAACAAGTAAAACTTTAACGATTTAAGAGGCATTAAAGAAGCGACACTAGTAAAAAAGTATGCCGATCCCAGCGGTCCAAACCGAGGCCATCGATTACTTATTTACTGTATACCAGGGTAGGGGAAGCTATTTACGGGCCGCCAGGATTGTGCATTATCGCTGGCGGGCCGCAAATCAATTAATTTTATACAAAAACTCTAACATTTTTTCTACCATTCTACCACCACTATGAGTAAGAGTGACTTCTTTTGACTTACTATCTCAGTACCTGCTTATTATGGAGCTTCCTTTATAACGCGATGTTGTGCTCCATTTGGGTAATGGAAATTCTAGTGCGGGCCACATCAAATGTTCACGCGGGCTGCATTTGGCCCGGGGGCTGCAGGTTCCCCACCCCTGCTGTATAACAAGCTACTAAGCCAATCGAGAAACTAGAAGCGACCCTTTCGTCAGCGCGACGCGTCTGGTTCGTGCATTTTTTCAGCAACGCGACCTAACTGCGTTGGCATGAGTCAGTTTGCTTAACACTTCGGAAAATATCGGTATACCGGAAGCAAACTGACAGCAAGCGAAAGAAGACCTACCCGCTTCTTATCTTTACCAGGAATCGATCTACCGGTTCTCGATCGCCCTTTTCCGGTCGATCCTGAAGTCGACAGTGTGAGGTCGAGATCAAATTCCAGGCCATCTCGTCTGTTGTTTACTCCCGAGCTTCCCTGCATGCTTTCCATCATCAGTCTGAACTTTTCCATTGTGGCCGAATCAGATTCGTTGTTGTTGCCAGTTGAAACGCCCGAAATGGGTCCAGACGACGGCGAAGTCATTCCCGTTGAATCGTCGAGCTTTGATTGCGGGAAGCCGCATAAGTTGTACACCTTGAATTTAAGGACGCCAATGTCACAATTTCTGTATGTTTCGGAAAACGCATGATTCGATTACAACAATGTTGATCCTGAACGAGACAAGTGCTCAGGTGCGACTTTTTGTCAGAAGACGTTATCTTTTTTTGACAAAAAAGATTTTGCTTCCTGTTTTGCAAATATTTACTTCCTTTTCTTTAAAGCGGGACAACGTTTTCCCGTCGAAGTTTGAAAACTAGTCATTCCGCAGCATCGACGAAAAGCGCCACTGGAGGTCGTACCTTCGCCTCAAGGGAAGCTTTATCATCTTGCAAAACCATAATGGATTCCGATATCTTGATGTCCAAACGGTCAAGCACCGATTCGAAGTTGAAAGGATCGTTGAGCTTGGTTAGCATCATTCTCATTACGTCTAAAACAAAAAAGAAGCCATGTATTTCGCTCCTTCTCTGTCGGTCCAAATGTAGCGAAAGCAGAAACAGTCGTTGGATGAAGTCACGCAAGATTTTACACCAGCGAGTGCTTCTTTTTGTTGGTCGAAAAATCAGTTTTTAAAAATGCATTGAGTTTTTGCAGTTGTCGGCAGGCCCATAGCCAGGTTTTGAAGTTTGTGGGGTCAAAATACATTTGTAGGGAAGCAAGATTTTTGTTGTTATTACTGTGCATGATTAATACAAATTTTTCTGGGCACAATTAAACTTGCGAGAGCACAAAAAAACTTTGGGGGAACTGCTCCCGAATGCTCCCCCGTGGCTACGATCCTGTGTTGTCGGCTCACGTGCGTGATGTTCTTGTTAGCAAGATTTTTCCTAGTTTAAAAAGTTTGAGCTTAGTACCTGCGTGAAAGCGATAAAAATTGAAAATGTCGTACCATACTGTTGCTGCACTGATCAAAAGCATGTGACAGCCATAGAAAATACAATTTTACTTTTTGTTGCTTGAAACCAGCTAACATCGTTTTCCAGTCTTGCGACGATCGAGAAAAGCAGGCACCATAAAGATACGAGTGCATTTGTACTTTCAGGCACCATTTCATACCATCCGCTACAGAACAAGACCGTTACGAAGTGCTTTAAGCAGTTGTATTGCGCTGCCTCGATTCGCACAAAACAAAATGATCACATACCAAATGACATTGGCGTGCCTCATTTTCACAAAAAAGGCGGTTTTCATTCATCTATCTACTTAGGAGGTTCGCGGGGACAGCAACCCAAGGAAGTTTTGAAACAACTTACGATTTCTTACGAACTCTGGCAGTTCAGCAGGCCCACACCAGCGTTGGTGTGCGAAACGAAGACCTGGAAAGGCGGCGGTTCTATAGCGAGGCAAAATTTGTAAATATCAGCGGAACCAGGGCAGTGTTTGTGACCATCGGGGGCAACAGAATGTGGTTTACAGGACACAAGAAAAGGAGGGCGATTTTGGTAGGTTTCTGAAAATGGTGGGGCGCTGACGGCGTTAGGAAGATTGCAGTTAAGAAAATGGATGACTTCTTCTGGCTTTCGCTTTGCTTTTAAGACAATAGGAATGGATTTGCGGTTGACAAAAATTTTCAGGGCAAAAACTGCCACCCCAATCTCCAAAAGAAACCCTTCCGTAGGTCTATGTCCACCAGGTACAACCAAGCCACGTCAAATATCTCATCATGCCACCTGGTCCTCGGCGGGCCTCTGGTTGGCTGAGGGTGTAATTAGCAGAACCTGCGTCTCCATGATGCCTACCTATCTTGGGACATCCTGGTAACATGGGTAAACTATCGCTGCTGCAATTTCTCTGTTTGAAACAAGTGGTTCGGCGTTTCAGGTTTTGTGAAATTAACAGGTCAGTATTTTGTTGTGTAGCGTTACACTGTGAACTCGTAGAAAATGCAATTCTTCCCAGGTACTGTCATACCACTCCTCAAAATCACTACCGGGATGGCATTAACTCAGTAGTAAAGTATCCGCCTCTCAATTGGAGTGTTGGGTGTTCGGTCCACGGCCACAGAGTGAATCGCCGTAACGTTCCTTGGGCAAGAGCTCTACGGTGTTTGAAAGCTGTCGTTTTGTGACCACGGAACGTTAAAACTAACACATTACTGCGTTTGCTTTTCTGATCTGGGTGCCAACCAATGTGTTCTGTCTTCAATCCCTCGCTTGCTTACAGGGTGAAATGACTTCAGTTACTCGAGACACGTAATCCCCTCTGTCTTCTGAGTGCTAATTTTCATGCCAGCTCGACCGCGCGCAGTTGCAAGTCTGTCAACACGTTCAAGGCGCTATTCGGTGGAAGCAAGCAAGACCAAGTCGTGGGTAAAGAGCAAATGGCTTTCCACATCTTTTGTCTTTCCACAGCGATGCCCCGACCCGTTTATGACTACTTATTCGATTGATACTAACGCAAGCTTCGCCGCTGGAATGCAATAACGTAATGGCCAGTAGCAAGGGAATATCAACCATGTTTTCCTGCAAAACTCCCCAAAGTTTTTCACGAGCAGCCCGATCATATCCTCTTTTGAGGTCGACAAAAGCAGGATTCACATCTTTTGCGTATTCCCAAGACTTCGGAATATTTTTGTTGAAAGCGAAAATTCAGTCTACGTGGTACATGGTCTGAATGAAACCGCACTGCGTGTATCCGCCAGAGATGTGCGGATCCGACTTTTTTAATCCGGTCCAAAACAATCAGATCCGGTCCTGTCCTGATCCGTAATGATTTTGATTTTCAGAATTCGATCCTGGTCCGCAAACAAGTTACATTACATAAAGTGCCACTAAGTTCCTTTATCAAAATTTGAAAGAGGACAATTTCTAATTTGCTACGCAACATTTACAATAAAGTAAAAAATGGAATCCGGTCTGGATTTTGATCCGGTTTTTGGCAAAATTCGAGATCCGGTCCTGATGCTGATAATTTTATCAGATTCTTATGATCTGGATCATGATCCTGTGCGCACTTTTGCTCTACGCCAGCTTTGTTTCAGCTAATAGCATTTTCTGCTCTGCTTTCAATGCGTTTGGCATAGTTGCTTGCAGGAACGCTTTGATCCGTTAGGGTATTCCCTCTCTTTTTATGTGTATGGGCACGATAACTTCACTTTGCCAATCCTTTGGTACTTTTCCATACGAGCGAGCTATTTGACACACAATGGTTAGCCAGAGAAGTTCTCTGTTCAGGGCTTCCTGCTATGTCGAACGGATTTCATCGTAACCAACATCCTCATTTGCTTTCAGTGATTTCACAGCTGAGTTGATTTCAGTAGTTCTGATTTGCCGGTACTGCTGTGTTGAAAGACCGCGGGACAGGCAAAGCAACAGAATCCATGTTTATTACGTTGAGGATGTTTTGATTACTACTGCCATCGCTCTAGGTAAAGCAGGACCATTAAGTATGCGAACGCAGTTAGCGTGACCTAGGTACTTGTTGTCGGACATTCAACGTCGTGTTTTCTTGAAGGTCGTGAAGCACTGCGCCTCTACAAAAGAAAGCGTAAAATCCTACCAAACTACACGCAAAGCTGTCTCGAAGAGCATAGCTGCGAATACAGCACATTGTCTTGACATCATGTACCCACCAACGATAACAATGTCGCGAAACAATACACGAACTAGCAACATCGCGGTCCAGCACCTTGTGTTCCCACCTCCGTATCGCTTGGTTGAAGTAAGGATGTCAAGACCGATACACAATCAAGAAACCGCGTTATTCAATTTCAAGCCATCGGCTTCTACTGTCTTCATTCTCGTTTCTCACGCGTGTTAGTTACTTACCTACCTCCATGCACTAGGTGTTTGAAGGCAAACAAAACTAATGTGAAAACAATTTCGTGTAAATGGAGGATGTTGCGACAGTGTATCACAATTTGTGTAATGGCATTTTGTCACTTCGTTTCCAAGT
>JGI24158J21664_10008560_pt1 | contig 13617 bp, 5 predicted proteins | sample Ectturendosymbi3_FD_21664 | JGI IMG/M metagenome (IMG submission 21664) | reverse complement strand
CAACGAAACTGCCTCAAGGAACCCATCCTACTTCAGCTTTTAGTCGAATAGAAACTTGTATCTGACCTTTTGTAATCATCAATGACCGCTGGTAAAAACAATTGGAGTAACGCTGTTCGCAGCTGTTTTTGGCGCACCAGCTTGCTGTATCCCACCCAATGGTCATATAAGCTTCCTTTCAAGACCATCGCAAATTCCTCTCTGATAACCGCGGGTGTTACAAATAAAAACCTATCCTTGTTTTCACTGCCAGTGTAGCCTTAAATCAACATCGTAGATTTTGGTTTTTCCACAGTTTTTAAATTACATACGTGAATATGGCGTTGAGATAAATTTTATGTCTTGAAGCTCAAACGTTGGCTAAGACAGGGTTGCCAGATATCTCTCGAGAAAAAAAGCCAAACCACGTCTGAAAAAAAGCCAAACCGGGTAAACAAAGCCAAATTGTTAAATGAACATGAAATTTAAAGTTTTTTATTAGTTGTAGGACATTTTAGAAGAATAAAGTTGTAGCATTGCCTCTACACTCTACAGGAACAATTCCAAATTTTCATCTTCCACATTTTCTAGTGTTTCCACTCGAACCTTTGGCGTTATCGATTGCCAGATATGCTACAACTTTATTCTTTTATGGGTCTCCAGATAACTTTTAAGAAAATACACCAAGCACTGTTTAAAAAAGCGAATTACAATTTTCAGCAAGACATTTAAAAAGCCAAAACACCAGTCTGATAGTATGTGCCAACTGCCTCCAAAAAAAGCCAAATAATTAAAAGAAAAAGCCAAACAGTTTTTTTTTTGACGCCAACTGCCTCTATAAAAAGCCAAATTTATCAAATTTGGCGTCAAAAAAGCCAATCTGGCAACACTGGGCTAAGAAGCGATTCAGTTTCAAAGTCTTCTTCACTGCGCCATAGTCACTGTTTAGCAACAATAGCATTCATTCTCGATATTTATTTGTGATGACATGTACTGTGACGGTTCAATCACAATTATGTGGAGCCTTAACGTTTTTATCAATGATTTTCCTTTACCTTGCCGGCAAGTAAAAATCAGTCTTTTCAAGATATTAGACTCCTACCTGCTGTACATAAGCTCAGTGTTTCAACCTTCATCTGATGTTAATTGCCACCTTATCCTACAGTAAATTATTTGAAATCATTTAACTGCAGCAAGAGTCACCATCAAAATCTAATGTAAGTAGCAAGATGCTTTTTATTTTGCAAGTGCTGAGGTAATTGACACTGCCATTACTTACAGATACTGAGATATCTTGCACAGGAGTGGATATTAAAATTTAGGGGCAAGCTCTCATAAAGAGGCCCCAAAATATCGCCATTGCGAAAGGTAGATATGGGATGACGTGGATAAAAGAGTTAAATTTATTTCACATTTTAATTTATGAACTAAATTCAAGAGCATAAGATACATTCGAAAGGAACAAAATTTTGTAAAGTTTTGCAGCTACATATTTGAAAGTTGCCGCCTATGGCACATTTTCCCATAAGTGCTGCTTTATTTTGAAGGACACGACTTGCTTCAGAGTTTCTTTGAATGTGGCTCTAGAGTGGTACACAACTTTTTTTTTTTTAACAATAGTGCAAAGCTCTCAACAGGGGGCACAATATCTCTGAAAAAGAGGGGCCCGAGGTGACCGCCTCATCCTTCCCTAATATCCATCCCTGAGCCCGCAATCTCTCTTGTTGGCAAAGCACATGTGTTTAAAATGAAGCTGAATTTGAATTTTTCCCATTAGGGCTTCAAATTCCGCAGATAAGTTATTGTATTTTTGAGAAGTCCGTGATTTCTACAAATTTAATTACGTGCAGTGCTAAGCGATCGTTACATGCAGCTGCGCGTGGTCAATAAGTTTTGTAATGCTGGGGTTACGGTTGTGTTTACAGTTTAATTCCATCTTATATTTCAATGAAGTCAGTTTAATTTAGCAAAGTCTGATCAAACAATATAAACGAAGTAAGGTTAATAGGTTGAACATAAAAAAAGATCTTACCAATTATCAAAATCTACACAAGCGTTTACTGTTATCAACTACATAGGTGCATTAATCGCTCGAAAATTAAATGACAACGGGATCCATTCTATGTACGGATTCTATTGGAATAAGATTTGATGATGCCTACTTCGTAGGCGAAGTACATACTCTGTAAGATCTTAGTGTCTGATTCTTTACTGAGAAAGGATTTCTTTTCCACAGACAACGGGATCCACTTCTTATATGCGCGAAAGTTTTGTAGAAGGCCTACTTCGGAAGGCAGTGCCTCATAGCAAAGCCGCTGCTCGGCTTCGGTTGAACGTGCTGTGTTGGTGTACATCAGAAGCGTGTAAATACAGTATAACAAGCGCAGTCGTAATGGCGGCCGCGATGACTTCTTGCTCAAGTGCAGTACTGGGCATTGAGAGGTTTACTAAAGCGCTTATGCAAGACAGGTTTATGAGCAAATGATGGCATTGATCCAAAGAAGAAGCTTGGAAGTTCTCTATCAAAACTTAAAAAACTTGTCAATTTAATGAAAGCAGACTTTTTATTTGTCGGATTAAGTCTGACCACATAGGTTCAGGAGAAAACGCCAGAAACATGCACGTTTCATGGATGATGCTTTAAAAACAAGGAGCATTAAAAATATGTAAATGTTGATACTCATTTGGTTGTTGTTTTCCCCAGCTCTAATAATATTCTGGCTACACGCATGGTTGCACTGCTAGTATTACCAAAAGATCTTTTGGTTTGTTTTTGATTTAATCTATGTGGTGATTGTTAGTAGCAGTAAATTTTATTCATCGGAACTGACCAAATTTGAATTACTTACGACTATTGTTGAGGATAATTGTGTCTATTTAAGCTCTCAGAATGAATGTGTTTTGCTAAGTACTAGATATATTTGCTAAGTACTAGATATAGCACCATTGTATACTTGTATATACTATTAGTTGCTATACCACAACCATGGGCGTAGCTAGGGGGGTCACAGTCACCAAATTATATCAATTCGATAATGTGCCCCCATTTTGCCAATTTTACAAAAAGGTCGTACTACGGTTGAGCGAACATGGTGACGTCATCGAAACGCAAACAATAAGGATTGTCCCCCCAAACTTTTTTAGCAAACTCGGTCCCTGCATCAAATTGTGACGTCACAAACAGTGCACACCAAATACAAATGACAACCATATGCCACTGAATGAAACCCCCCCCCCATGAAAATTTTCTGCGTACGCCACTGCCGCGACACATATGATATGTCCAGGGGTGTAGTGGGACGGGAACGCGTAGGAACATCGTTCCCACACCTTTTTCACGTTTTCCTTTAAAATGAGTTTGAAGCTGTTTTAAAATGGCTATTGTTTTGGATGCGTTCCCACACCTTTTTTGTTAGCACGACATCCCTGGATATGCCCAACTGGTTCATTTACGCCGGTGGCGGTAAGTAGTGATGTCTGGTAAAAAAACTCCTTGGTAAGCCAAAGCAATACAGCATTGTCAAAAGCTTCGACCTGTACTGTATGCTTGCAAGATTCAGAATTGGAAATTTGGCTCGGTGCTAACTACTGCCTATCCTGTTGATTCAAGAGAAGCGTATTGCAAAGTTTGCAATAATGCAATCATGTAGATAGATAACTTCTTCGCTTTCAATTATAAAAAATATCAAAGTAATACAGAAAATTTGTCAGAATGAACATCGTTCAGAACTGTTAAAACACTTCGGGCCAAGGAAGTACGACACCGTTCAAACTGTACCATGTTCTTTTAAACAGAGCTCCAGAATCAGAAACGTATTTCACTTTTTTATCGTCAAAAGTGCCATCCAAATTTTTTTTCACAACGTTCAAGTGCTTTGCTAGTGTTGCGTAACGTGGTACGAGACTCGGACAACTTTTTTCGCTTATTTATTCTCTCTTGAGGTGAAGGTCTTGTGGCGTAATGCTTTTGCACGTAGCAAGGGTTCGGGCAGGTGGTTTTGCAGTACTTGTATTTTACATTTCTCAATATCAGAATTTGGTAGGGGGGTACATAATCAACCATTTGCCCCGGGGCCTGGGCATCACAAAACCTCTGCACGCCCCTGAACAAGACCAAGTTTACAGATCATGATGAAAGTTGCAAGCCAACGATTCTCAACAAGAGCCGGTTTTAGGCCTGTTTCACCTATTTTATCTAAAGGTTCCCGGACCTTAAGAGGCCCCATGCAGGTGTTGACGTTGATCTTTATACATTTTAAAATATTGTAAGCAAATCTGATGTGTGGAAAGGGCGGCACTTAGCCTCTCTTCGCCATTGTGTGGGACTATCCTGGCTGACTGAATGCCTAATCGGGACATTTTGGTTGACTGACCGGGACGCCGGGACAAAGCCCGTAAAACCGGGACTGTCCCGGCTATAACGGGACGTATGGTAAGCCCACCCAAATACACCTATTCTGCAAGTTTGGTGGGGTGGTGGGTGCTGACTGGCAGAAATGTGGCTTGAACCTCAAAATACCCCCGAAAGCCGTGGTTTTGTTCCCTTGGACCCCCACCAAAAGAAGTTTCAACTTTTTTGATCATCATTGAAAAGGTAAGGTCTTCACAAACATTTTTATGTAGAAAGTTTGTTTACAACGTGTTTGGTTTACGCTCTGTAGCCTACTGAATGGACGCAACTAGAGTCCGTAGCCTCCGCGAAAAACGATTTCCCCCCTTTAACGACATCACAATGACGTCATAGGTGGGCGCGACCTACCTCAAAATGTGCGGAGCTCTCTTACGGATACGCGGATACCTTCAGAGACTCTCTAGCTCGATCCTTCCAGACGTTATGGTCGAGCATAGCTTCTTGCGCCAAAACTTTGGCGCAAGCGGGACTTGAAGGGGAAAAAACGTGATCTGAAAACAGTGTGGCTCGTGACTGTGATACGTGGGGGTGCTGCAAATCCTCCCAACAAATATTTTATAAATACTAAAAGTATCACGTTTTCCACAGCGGCGCGGACTGTCATGGCGTATGACATTTCTCTTTATACGAATTGTGAGACTTCCGTATATTGCTGTGTTGCAGTGACAAATGCGAGACTTCCATATATTTCTATGTTGTAGTGACATGCTAGGAGGTGAATGACTGGTGATAAGGCACTGGTATTTTTGATGTTACATGCACATATAACCTGACGCAAGTAACAGCATTCAGTTCGTTGTTTGCTCACACACTGCAGTCTGCCCTTGTCTTGTCTCATACGCATACATTCCCTTCACAGCCATTAAATGAGATAGAATGTGTGTGTCGCACCACGCTGGTGGTCTTAAAATAACGTTACAATTTACCAACTGCAATTGTCCCAATCGCATTGACTTAATGTATCGAGAACATAACAAACATAGGTGATCCTATCACATATCCGTACTGGGGAAAGCAGTGCCTTATCACTTAGGACAGGCAATTGTTTTTCCTGGAAATACTTAACACAGTTTACTTGACGTCACTCACTAATAGAAAGATGCTGCTGATCGATTACCATTTGCGTGAAATAATTTTCAAAGATTAAATGCAAGTTGCCATAGTTTGATATTTGCTAAAACACTGGGTGTTACTGCATGCTTTACGATTAAGTCGTATAGGACACTATTTAAGTCAGACTTAATTTTGGTGTTAATGGTATTTTCCGGGAGCCGACTTATACCAAGCGTAAAGTGATTGAATTTTTTGTTACCACAATCACGCTAAGATTTTATTCGCTTCCTGTGCTGAGTCATAAACTAATTGATGTCGATTTTTGCATGTGACAGTCATCTGAAAGTTTAGGTAACACCAAAAGTTGAATGTTATAAATAAGCAAAAGAACAAGAACTGTTTTCTGACTGCTCGGCTGTAACTATTCTGCACTATTTTCAGTAAGACTTTTCCGCTTTACCCTTTGCGTCTGCGAAAAATCTTACAAATTACACGAAACTAAGGAAAGCATTGCAATTGGAAAAAATTCTATCCTTTGTATTGCAGCAACACGATAACCGGAAATGGTGAAAATGCCTTTTCGAAATAATTTTTCATAACATATTTTATTTCAATTTTAACAGGTATTCAAAAGTAATTCTTTAGGTGTAAAGAAAATCGATCCCTCTGCATCAATGTCACAACAACGGAATTGCATCTAATTAAAAATTTGTTGGTAAAAACCGACGTGGTAGCTCTTCATCGAAAACAAAAAATCTGATTGAAATTGATTTGATATGCTAGCAGGTTCTTGTTGTTAATCATTAACATCTTTATCTAACGTGCAACAAGATTTTAACCCGAAAGGGGAAATTGCTCAATGGTAAAGTGTCCACCTCTCGTAGGTTGCGTGTTCGATCCACGGCCACTGAGTGATTCGCCGTAGCGCTCCTTGGGCAAGAGCGTTCACTTCAGCCGCCTCGGAAAGAAGCAAATTTCAGGCTTCGGCCTGTCGCCAATTGCCGTCACCAAAATACGAAAAGAAAAGTTACTTGAAACTGTAAACTTTTGACACGGTAACGGTAATGTGTACTTAACATGTAACACACTTGACAAACCAGATTTTCCAGGCAGGCAGATAGCTCAGAGCAGTGGTTCTCAACCTTTTCTCTACCCCGTCTCCCTTAAGTAGTTGTCCTTTGTTTCAAGCCCCCCTGACTTTAAATAAATAAATTGGCCGGAACACTTTCCGGTTCAAAATCTTTCGATGTTGTAAAATGCGTAAGGGCTCGCGCCCCCTGGAAATTTATTGACGCCCCCCTGGGGAGCGTGCACCCCGGTTAAGAAACATTGGTCCAGAGAAAATGTAAATGGGACAACATCAAGATGGAAGGAGTTCGAATATTGTCAAAAGTGGGTTGTGTGTGGTTGGACAACGCTGGCCTACATATCCAATCGTCCAGTAGCTGGCAAAACATTATTTTTATTTTTGTTAATTTTGGTGACGGCAATTGGCGGCCAGCGTTGTCCAACCACACACAACCACCTTTGAAAAAAAACATTATTATTACGTCACAAGTCGCAACTAATTCATTATTATGTCAGAATTGCAACTAAACTTGCAAAAGCATATCAATATATGTTGTTGCAGCTTTAATTAAACATCGATAGAGAAAAACTCCGCTTCATAAAATATTTAACATAACAATAAATTCTGACTTTTTTGACCTAAGAACTTCGGAGGCCCTCGTGGTATCAGCGTGAAACCTGGTTTGTGGACGTTTCATCAACTTTAAAAGAGTAAGAAAATTCTTGACTCTATTGACTTTTGGTTGCCCTACTGATAATTGTATCTCATGCATCAGCGATCTTGTTTTTTTTATATGTTGGTTTGTCGAGCTGACGGTCTGCTTGTTTCAGATAGGAATAAATTCAAGTGTCACTATTTCAGTGCAACAGAGTAATTTTTGTTTCTGTGTTCTTCCGGCGACATCTGTTTTACGTATGGTTTCTGAAATTGATATAACTGTTTACGTTTATTATTACTTCACATATTCATACAAAAAATGAGAATGCAGGTTTTATACTATAGCAATTAAAATCTTTGAAAAATAAGTAGCAGCATTAAGGAGAAATCAATTAACCATTTACCAATAGTATTTTTCTCATTGAAAGTGAATGGTAGCACACACTGACTTTTATAAATTATAGCATACACTAAAACTTTATAGCAGTTATACTGTAAATGTGATAGACGGTTTACTTTATAATTACACAAAACGTATGAAAAAAACTTATTGTACAAAGCAAAGTTCTCACCTGTGGAAAGAGAATGACGTACACAAAATCCGAACAAAGATACCACAGTCCGTATACAGACTTTATAGTCAGAGCAAGCAATGCCGCTATAGCGCCCATTACAAATACGCAGACTCGGATAACCCAAATCAATTCCTTTTCTGTCGCCTAAACACAAGCAGGTAGTTATCAAATTAAAACCATCTGAACAGAATAATGTGCGTCAAAAATCACCTTGAGTTTACAAACTTCTCGAGTTTCCACTTTTACGAAATGAGCAAGCAGCAAGAAAATTGGATTACCATTGAAAATTATTATGCAGTTATTTTGATAAAATGTTACCAAGTTTTATCTCATTCGACAAAATGACATAGTAAGCTATTATTTTTATATTTACATGTTTGAATTACGCATATAATTCATATCTCAGAGGCAGTCAAAAGAACACAAGGGTACAAAAATACTAAGCACAACGCAACACAGCAGGGTATGTGTTGGGTGGTACACGCAGTCAATACTTACAGTGTTCTACTACAGTTAAAAGCACTGTTTCGTGCCTATTGCATGCCAATGTAAGCATGCGATGCACGAAACAGAGTGCTTTTAACTGTACTAGAACACTGAGCAAAAGCGCCTCTAAGCTTGTTTGCTGCACAATAAAGTGATTTCGCTTGATTCTGAGTGGCCTTATCATCCTTCATTGCACGAAGTACACCAACATATTTCACTGATTCGGAGAACTTCCCACTTACGCCAATCCCGGAAACAACTGGTGTTGCTGTTTATACTCTTAAGGAAAAAACTACACCGACTGTTTTGCTATAATTGAAAACAATTTGTGTAACAGCAAGACTTACTTTTTGTCTGAACACAAGGTTGTAAATGTTACGGGTAAACATGCTGGATGCCGATAGAATACTGGAATCAGCAGAAGACATGACTGCAGCTGAAACAGCTCCAAGGCCAACGAAAGACACAGCCACAGGTGTAAGGTTTTGCAGAACAATTGGAAGAATCATAGACGCTTCGCCTTTTTCGGCAGGAGTGGTGTTACCATAAGAAGTGGCGTTCCAATCTACATGTATGACATACTGTTTAGGCTTTTCATAATTTTGAAATGCACAGTATTTGTGGGGAATAGACTGGATAGACATCCATGTGTTAACGACTGGCAAAACAAAAACAAAATCGCACAAAAACAATAGCAAAATAAAGCACTGATGGCAATCATCAATTTGGGATGGAGCATAAGAACGAAGCTGCTTCTGAACCAGCCAAACGACTGATTTTGTTTGCATCTGGATTGTTTCCATTTTCTGCGAAAACATTTGCTGATGGATATTACATAATCAAGCAAGCTGTGACATAATGAGTGTTACACGTTCAAAAATGAATACTGGGCGGTTGAGCTGTTGGGTACAAACTGCAAGGAACTTCCTAATGCCGGAATTAGTTGTCAGAGATGGGTCTGCAGCATCACCTCCACGATCTTGCACCACAAGCTGACAACATTACTGCAGCAAACATCAATCATACCCAGGGCCGGTGCTAGGTTGTTTGGTCCCCCAAGCCTGGACTTTAGGGCCCCCAATATCCAATACATTGCATTTAACACATGGTATTCATATAAATGGAAACGACGATTTATTTTGATAAATGTTTATAGAAGTATGTTTCAATGTATATGCATACCGATGACATAAGAATGGCGGCCTAATATTTAAAGCAGCGTGGTCCAACCACTTTTGACCTACGTGCCATTTTACACAAACGTGACGACTCGCACGCCACTTCCAATAAAATGATGTATAAAACAACAGAATCACAACATTTAAAACTAAAAAAGGGAAGATAAGTGAGTGCGTAACTGAAATAGTATACAATAGCAAATAGCAATTTATTACAATCTCTATCAGTGGGATGCCTGTGGTAGAGGATTCTCTGACATTGTCGTTCCTTCATCAATACCAGTGTTAGTGGCGCAAGTCGGAGACTATCGTCCAGTGCAGAGGTGCCAAACTTTTTGACTCGAGGGCTGAATTCGCGACTGCCTGGCCACTGGAGGACCGGATACAGTGCGATTTATGTGACAGGCAGCAGCCAATGCTGTTGCACCGCTGTCTAGAGTCGGAAACGTGGTGCTTCAAAAAAGTGTGCAAGGTATTTGGCAGGACAGACTAAACTGGTCGACGGGTCGGATGCGGCCTGTCGGCCGTAGTTTGGTCACCCATAGTCTAGGGTTTCGTGCCGTCTTCCATTCGATTTCTGTTTTTAGATTTGTCTTGCTTTTTCGTAGAAAATGTACTTTCACACACGTGTGTGATTCCAAACGTCGAGTGCATGTTTAGTGCGAAATCTTTCAGTTTGGAAAATCTATCTTTGCTGACTAATTTCCGGAAGCTCTCTGCAGTCTCTTGCACCGTTAGTATTGTACATTTTTATTAAAGGATGTTATGCATTGCAGGGATGGCAATTAATTTGGCTCGAGTCAGGTGCGTAGCCAGGTTTTAAGGTTTGGGGGGCAAAATGCATTTTTAAGGCGCAAGATTTTTGTTTTTATCATGTGTTTTCAAAAAATAATTTCTGGGCATAAAAAATTTGGGGGGCACAAAAAATTTGGGGCGTCATTACCCCCGAATGCCCCCGTTGTTTACAGGCCTGGCTCGAGAGCCACTTTGCGAAGGCCGCGTTTAGCGGATAGATAGATTCATTTGGCGGTTCTGAGTTAAATGCGCCAGATGCACACTTCAACACAACGAACGTCGGGGCACCGAAAAAACAGAGGTTATTCAGAGAGGTCCCCAGCCGAGGGTTAGTTGCGGGACGTACCTTCTAGTTTGATCGCAAAATTTATAAATACACAAAATACAATGTTACACACAAAAGGTATTATTCACTGTTCTTGTGCAAATCCACTTTATCCAGCGCAACCAATTCAATAAGACAAATGGAACCTCACACGTTTTTCAATAAATTTCAGATTTGAATTTTTTTTCTGAATGCTTTTGCGGGCCACTGAAAACGCTGTAGCGGGCCACATGCGGCGCGCGGGTCTGTAGTTGGACCACACTGATCTAAAGTAATAAATCGGAAGACCTAACGAACATAGTGCGTGTTTGACACCAGGAATTCTTCAATCAAATCTCGTGCTCTTCCGGTGTGAATTTGTGAGGAAAACAGCATACCGTTTCGACCTATCACACAACAGGTCATTTTCAAAGGACGAACAGCAATGGGTACGCACAGTGCCGGATTTACCTATAGGCTATATAGGCTTAAGCCTAGGGCCTCAATATCCAAGGGGGCCTTCAACAAACTGATACGCATAGAGTCAATGGCCGGTATATGATCATTTAAATTAAACTTCGTCAAAAATTTATGTCTTAATTATCATTCACGAAAATAAGTTTTATTCAACTTTCATGGTGATAACGCCAGAGTCTGCCAGCGAGTTTCCATGAATCTCAATATGACGGTTGATCAAGCCGCATGCCAACTATTGTGTCGATATACTCAAAGCACGCTGGCTGCGTCCTGCGTTTGCTGAATCGTACCGATTGTTACGTGTGATTCTATCAAAAGAACTTGTGGCTGTTCATGTTTGAAATGCACCTGATCAGTTGCATAACTGGTGGGAGGCAGGGATGCGAACCGCCCCCCCCCTACCAAGCTAAATGTAAAAACCGGGCCTCTATCTGGCTTGTATTTTGGTATTTACTCTTCTTTTGATTTCAGTAGATTGTTGTTTTTTTGCGTTTTTCGGAGTGTTTTCCGGTGATTTCGGGTTTTTTGTATTGCCGTTCAATACCAGATTTGCTATTGTTTCTCAACTATTTTCTGTGTGTTGGCCAGTGGGTTCCCTTCAGCTAAGTTTCCTCCTGGCTCAAATCTCTAGTTACGTCACTGCACCTGATCAAAGCTTAAGGTTGTACTGCAGATAAGAGCTATGTGTAGGGCTAGCAGCAGTATACTACACTAAAAGCATAATTGTTTCTTAGGTGACAGAGCAATACAGTAGTTTTGTCAGCGTTTGTATCGCGTTGAGGTCGATTGGTATTATTAAATGTGATTTCTTTCCATTTGAATTTTCTTCAGAAAAGTCATTCAGAAATCAGATTGCTACTGACTACTTGCGCAAGTTTGTACTGCTCCCATGCTAAGAAAATCGGAGAAGATCTTGATGAGCTTGAATAGCAAGGAAAAGCTACTTTGCCAAGTGGCAACCGCAGGACTCTTCCCCAACGACACAGCAAAAAAATGACAAAAGCGCGTTTGGGTCTGATACCTTAGATTAGTGGTTCTTAGTTTATCCAACCACGCGAAGCCTTATTTCTTATGTTGATGGTCACTAACTGCTCAGGAGAAAGGTCCTTTTCAAGATTCACATGAATTAAAAATGAATTGAAGGGCCGCAATGTCCAGGAGAGGTTGTCCACACTAAATATTCGGTATATTAAAAGTGACAAACTTAGGCAAACAAATGAATTCTTAGATAATTTTGCTATGAAGAAGGCAGGACAAAACCTATTTAACTGTTTACTGTGTTATGTTCAGCCTTTAATTGATTCGATGCTTGTAGCTTTTTATTTCTTTATATGTATTTCAATGATGTCAGCATATGCGAAATTTAAACCAGTCCAGTCGCCGCGGTGGGCGTTGGTGAGCTCAGCCCTTCCAAATTTTAATATGAAACACGATAAATCAGTAAAGATTTTATCAAATTTTCAGAATGTCAAGTCCCCTTGCGCAAATTTGAAGCCCCTATTCAAGACTTTCTGGCGACGGTTCTGGTTTTCAACTTCACATTATTTCACGCGACAGACCCTAGAACACTAAATCGGATTTTTTGTCCCCGGGAACCTAAATGGAGATGGTTATTACCCCATTTTGAAAATTAAAGAAACAATACTTTTTTTCAATTTATGTTGGTGACAAAAAGTACACTGAAAATGTAACTCTTATTACGTTGTTTGCGCACTAAAAAGTTGCTTTGTACTTTAAGTTTGTACTGTTATTGATTAAAAGGAAAATACAAAAAAATAACGAAAATTATATAAATGATTAAACTTAATATTAAAAAAAACAAACTATGCTGAACTTGAGGAACTTCTCCTGTTCCATGCTGGTACCGAGGTGTCTGAAGCGAGTCCTGAGTGAATTACAGCCCTTTAAGGCCATTGGAAATTATATGGGAAGCATGCAAAAATGGTCATGTTTTTGTTTGAATGATTGCATGTGTATTATTTCATATGACTTAGTGATATTCAGAAGCAAGACACAAACAACATTTGGAGCCCAAATAAACACAGATAGTAAAACAAACAAGCACAGAAAACGGTGAAGTAAATTGCAGATGAAAATGCATGCGTGTGTGCATGGGCGCAATTTTGTTGTAAAATGTGGGGGGACAGCTTGATGTAAAACCAATGTAGTCATTGGGACAATGCGGAAGTGACGTTTTGTAAATACAGATTCCCAATGTTGTTTTTTAGAGGTGTTTTCAAAGCAACACTAATCACGCTTTGCTTTATCCCTTCAAATGGTTTAGAAATTAATAAACTTAATTTTGTTGTTGGACATGGTACTGTAGTTCAGCTTGGTTGCACTACTATCAGACTATGGTACAAACACGCACAGCATTATACTAGAACACGTCAATTAGGTTTTATCAGAGCTGTCAGTTGGAGTGCACAAAACGGTGAATCTCATTGGTCGCATGCGCATATCACTCTTATGTAGAACACATTGATTTTCATGCATTTTATAAGAAGTGTTGGTTACAGCGCGATTTGATGTCTTGTTTAAGTTGCTTAACGTTAAAAAGACGATAAATTGCAAGGTACGATATATATATTGCAAGGTATGGTTGCTAAATATTTTTCTTGCACATTTCCACT
>JGI24158J21664_10008559_pt1 | contig 13617 bp, 6 predicted proteins | sample Ectturendosymbi3_FD_21664 | JGI IMG/M metagenome (IMG submission 21664) | reverse complement strand
AGACCAAAAAACAGCCGCAAGCAAGTAAGAAAATTGTTTCGCTAATGCGTAAGCAACCATTCGAAAGTTGTTCAAAACAACCATGCGTGGCATGAGTCTTTAATTGCCGTTACGTCGGGCATAGCTGCATTTCGCAGCTCACAGAATAAATCTGCAATTTGCAGCCCACGCCCTAGCAATTGACTTCAAAGCGAAAAAAACAGTCTAGGGGGCAAAATATAAGCACTCGTTTCGTGACTGGTCACAAAAAGCAAAGATGCTCATCCATCTGTTCAACTTAACAAACGAGAGGCTGATGCGAACCAGTAAATGTTAAACAGTAACGAATGTTAGAAAGAAGTATGCACTTCTTGGTTTGGTCCATTAACAATGGTTTGGGCGTTTACTCATGATGTAGGACCCTCTTTATTTGCAACTTTTGTGAAAGTTTGCATTAAAGTTTAAATCGAAATGCGGCACTGAAGGTTTGTAGTTATAAATTGCGACTAGATATATTTGATCTATCTATTTAAGGTGTGAATAACTGCAACCAAAACAATTACGTAGCTGCCAACAAGAAGGCAAATTTTGTCGAAACACTTGAAGGATTGGCACGTTTATGAGTTTGCAGGACTACCATCAGGCCAGCAACCAGGGACGGCAACCGGGCAGGTGCATCCTCCGAAATTTTCAAAAGCATGTTTAGTTGTTAGATACAACAACAAGTTACAAAAAGTTTGTCCTTCCCTCGAAAATATCAGTTGGTTGCAGCCCTGACTACCATCGTCCACCTGTCCAGTAAAACAGCACCGAGAAATGCTATTGCTTGGCCTTACGCATTGCCGTCACAAACGCCAGGTCAGAAACCATTGCATCCATCAATCCAATACATAATCCCGGAAAATACAGTTACATTGGCATTAATCTCTGTCATATCGATTTTCCTTGGACAGGTCAACAAATACAACAGTTATTTAGCGCTACTAGTCTGAAATACATCGATTATTGACCGTTCAGCTGGAAAATCATCCCAGATCGCCCCAATTGCGTTTTGGCGGAATTCGTGCCAACATTTATACAGTGTTTTAACAAATTTTAGTTTTATTCTTTTATCCCCACTATTTTTGCTGCCAAGTGAAACTTTCTAAACAAGGTACGTTTTCTTCTGTTAAAAATATAACCAATAAAAATAATAACTAAAATTTAATGTTAGGCATTCTTCCACTCACCTGTAAGCGGGAAGGACTTGTGTGGGTCGGGGGTAAACAGGGGCTTGGGAAGCAGCAGCAGATTTGGTAGAAACTGTATGATAACCACCACCTATGCATAGAGAAATGCCGTGACGGTCAAAAAACTTAAAAAATCATTTTCAAGTAAGAAATGGAACAGACGCTATCCACACACTTTTTCAATCGACAACAGTGACTACAACTATAACGAATTTTTTTGCTCAACTGTTGTCAAATATCTAAAAATGACACCGCAATGTTTAATTTTTTACGGAGTAGTTTTTAAACATTTTACAACAGTAGATCAAAGAATTTTTTAATTGTTACCCTGTTGGCTGGTTCTGCAACAACTGACTACAGCTGTTTGCTCTCTGCCGTACATCGTTGACATGAGTAGATATTTTGCATTCTTATCAATTCACGGTCGTCGTTCCTACAGTAATTGCAAGTTTGACATATACAAACTTTTCACTTGGAAAACCAATGCTTACGCGTTTTTTCTGCGCTATTTTTCATTTTCTGAACCATTAAATTGCCCACGTTGTGTAATGCAGAGTGGGCAAATCACTAAAAGGCAGTGAATGCCAGTGAGCTTTTAATGATGTTCAAAGAATCATTAAAAGAATGTAAAGGAATCATGGAATCATTGAAAAAGGCAATATACTTTTCTTCACCCATGAAACTCTGTTGAATCGAAAGTTTGGGTAAACCACAAGTGCTCTACTATCGGAAAAAAACATGACTCTCCACGATACGCTTCAATGATTCCAACACCGATCTTTCATATACATTCAACTTAAGCCAGATTTAGTGAATTGCTTACACGCATGATATACAGTCTCAGTACTAACGTAAATTACTTTGTTGACCCGAGAAAGTATTTTACATTAAGACACTGTTTCAACATCGACCTTCTTGTGTAGCAAAAGTGTTGAATGCCTGTTTGTAGCTTTCGCAAATTTAAGCTTTATATTAAAAACTGTCCCAAATTTTCAGACAATCAAGAGAACTGTTTACACATTAAACAAACCATAGTTTTTCACCAGGCATGCCTAAAAAAGGTTGCACTGGGTGGGTTCTTGTCGCTCTAATTTCACCTTAAAGCGGTCATTAAAATAACTTTCCACCAGTCCTTCGTCATCAGCCAGTCCTTCGTCATCTCGCGAGCCTGGTGTGAGGTTTTATTAATAAAACAAGTCCTTTTGCCTTTTAAAAATATCGACACCGTAAAGATGATTTCCTCATTTTTCTACCTTTGACTGGACGATGGATGGAGTATTTCACGTGACAGATATGCTCTTCGCTCCTATATAAGTGAAACCATCTCCGAGTTATAACTTTAAAGTGACGTGCTTTTCTCTTGTTATTGATACAGGTAGATGAAGCAATGTAGTTGAACTCAGGGATTTTGAAGGTAATACTTGCACCAGAACCGTCGCCAGAAAGTCTTCAACAGGGGGACTTTACGTTTGTGCAGCGAGGCTTGACGTTGTAAAAATTGACAAAACTCCTCTGATCTATAGTGTTTCATGTTTTAATTTGGGGATTGAAGAATTGTTTGTGGAGACCAAAGCCACCCGTGGCGATGGGACTGACTTGCACTAGTAGCAACAGACCAGCATCGCTTGGCTCCTAAACATTGTGGGAGCCACTAAAGAATTAGACCAACTAAATAGATCGAATTGGAAGGAAGTTGTTTCTGCCCAAACGTTTTGCCTTTTAGAACCCTGCTACTATAAAGCCAATTAATTGCATTTCAACCTTCGATGTTCCAGACTGTTTCAAACTTTAATGCGACAATTTTATATCTTTATGAAAAGGAAAACGTATACACGGTATAATTAAGTTGTTCTTTTGTTATATTTCAATCGTTATTGTCCCTTTTCCTAAGCATAAAAATGTATTATCACCAGATACAAATTTGCTCGTTTGAACTAAATTCCGACTTCTTGGCTGGCAACTAAATAAATTGCGTACGACGTTTTTCTTTCATTCCTACACACGATCTTCGTCATCTGCCCAAGTTCAAAAAATCCCTGTGATGCTGACTGCTGTATATAGTTTTATGTTATAGTTTTATGTGCATAATGGACGGTCAGAACATTGAAAGAGCGATTTTTTTGCGCTGTTTCGTCGGTGCAGCCGCCCGCACTCTCGTATATCCTGATTGCAGCAGCTCGAATGTGCGCAGTCTGCACTGTTTATCATCGCAAGTAATTATATAAACAATATCTGCGTCAAATGTGCTCTTTTTCTCAGAATGGTGTTTGTTATTAAACGCTTTATATACTTGTAATGTAAAACTATTACAACTGGACAAGTGTCACCAAAATGGTTTTTACACACAACAAAACCCTTTGTTTTTAAGCAACAGGTGCCTTTCTTGCTTACGCAGACACATAATTTTTCTCTGAGCAGCAGTGAAACGTTAGAGCAAGTGTTTGATTGTTTCAGCTTTGAATAACCAAAACAGTGAGACAATGTTGGTCTCGAAACGCCGGGAATACTCAATAAGTGCATCCAACCAAGCACAAGGTCTTGTGTGAGACAAGGCGCGTAGCCAGCTTTAAGGTTTGAGGGGCAAAATGCATTTCTAGGGAGCAAGATTCTTGTTTTTATTGTATGTTTAAAACACGTTTTTCTCGGCATAACACGATTTGGGGGGCACAAAGAAAACTGTGGGGCACTGCCCGAAATGCTCCCATGGCGACGTGACGCCACAGCTACGCTCAAGCAGGAATTAACTATTGTAAAAAGTGTGGATTGCTCAACAGCAGTTCTATCAGTGCAGTCATGATAGAAGAATGCGGACTAAAAACACNTTGAAAGGAAGATGCCTGTTACACTTTGCGACCGTGCGCTGTATTTAATCATCCTCAAGCAGCCCTTTTGATTCGAGACCAAAATATCGTTGCCTTTGGTTGCTGTCAAACGGTTTCACCTGTACTTACAAACCATAAAAATTAAGTACTTTTGATCTTGCTTTAGTAGGAATAAAGCAGTCACGCATAATTTCCGCAGATAACTTCAACATGAACACCGCGAACAATGCCTGACTGGTTATTAAAAGAAACCGTGTGTTTCTAACGCGTCGTCACTACTTGAACCGGAAGAACAACCAATGCCTCTGCATATTACCAGTCAACCACTTGCTGCTGAGTGAAAAACTGCTCTTTACTTGGAGCGTGCGGCTGCACCTTTCAAAACCAATTGGATTTTTCAGATTTTATGAATTCGTGAAAAACGCTGACCACATTACTTGGATGAATGCAGCTTCTCACAGACCATCTTAACTGCATTAATTGTCAACCTACCCGCTTTTGCAAGTGTCTCTGCGCAGCAGCACTTTAACTGTTTTCGTGTTGATCTGACCTGATCAGTAATCCTTTTCACAAAAATATCCCGAGAGAGAAAAGACTTATGAATCTGCCCTCGTGTATCTCAGTCAATTCTTGTTTCAACGCACAATTTGTATTACAGCACACCAAAAAGCCACAGAATCGAAAGAACCGCGATCACTGCCGAGTTGATCGTGTAAATAACCGCTGCGACGTCGTAGTTTTCCATCGTGTACAACCAAACTCACTGCAAACAAAGCCGCCGAGCTCCATGCAGTGCCACATCACCAACATCAAAGCGACATCGGGACGCCGTTGAACTTAACCGCTCTGCCATGTCTGTCAAACGTCAGTATACTCAGTCTCGCCCGAGGGCTTTTGGAACGAGTTGCAAACAAGACAAAATATTGTTAAATATTCTTTGCTTGCTGACCGAACCAACCCGTCAACAAAGAGCGTCGCGCGAGCGGTTTATCATGAGCACAAGAGATCCACTTGTTGCACACGCGCCAGCATACGTCAAACGTTGACTAGGGCAAGCACTCAGCAGAAAATACAGCCGGATCTTGGGACAAGGTTCACGTTTAGAAATCAGATCCTTGGGTCGCTACAAGAGGTTCATGCCTTGCATGTCAAGCTATAACTTAAACCTGACATGGACGCTTTTGCGAGAAAGACAATGCACGTTTTAACTCGATCTGGATCTGCATAAAAATGAAAATCATCTTCGAAAAACGTCGCAAAAATACTTTTTTGTATGTGAGTTGTATTGCCTTGTTTGTCATTTTCCCTAACCGGCAACACCTGCGAACGGACTGCTCACTCACTCGGGGGGGTGCTGTCCCACCAATACAAGCGCGAAACAGGGGTGAATGGCAACAGTGAGTTTCAACTGTGGGCCTTCGTCAGGTGTCAAGCAAATGCGGCGCGCGGTGGACGAGAATTATGTCTGCCCATAGTCATTGTTATACAAGATAATGGTACAGCATCTAAACTCTGCGCCAAAATGTCATGTCACATTTATCAGTCGCATTTCAGCATTGCCCGGTTGATTATGACCAGTGATAGATCGAGACATGTGTTCCATTGAAAAATAGGTGGAGAGAAAAAAGTCACCAATGTTAAGGTAGTGGAACTGCAAGGAAAAGATATCACTTTAGGGATACACCATTGGGGAAAATGGGTAATTGTGCCAAATTTAGTCCCTGGATCAGACACTAATTGTATCGCTACAAACAACAACAAAAATGAAGTGAGAGTGATGCTCATCCCACATAGCTGAAAACCTGAGGTACACGTGCTTTCCAACACTTTTACTATCTTACTACACTTCGTCAGAACTAACTGTGGACTGTATTTTCCTGTTCACAATGCATTAAACTACATCTGAAGCGACTGATCAAAGTAGAAAAAGCAAAGCACTGGTGTTTGCATTTGCATTTCCCAAATCAAAGAAACAAATCTTAAGAATTTTCGTAATTGTCAAAAAAATCTAAGTTGACACTTGTTTATGAAGGTTGCATTTTTCCAAAAAGAAAGCACACGTTCCTGTCCAAGAACTGACACTCCGCTGTCTAATTCCATTCAAATTTCAAATTACGGAACAAATTCATGCGACATATGTTTTCCATTTTTCAAGCTCCGGAACATCCTAATGTGACAACTTTCTCTCAGATCACATGCAGAAGGGACCTGCGCACCTGCGGGGATATTTACGCTGGATACCCTGAACCCGCAAGCAGGGGGGTAAACCGGGCAATTGCCTGCCTCCGAAATTTTCACATTCATTTTAAAGCGCCAATAACTTTTTCAGTTGTTGAGTAAAACAACAAGTTGGAATCACTTTGCCCCCCCCCACGAAAATATCAGCTGGTTGTGCCCGCGAATTTTCTGCCAGCGCGCACGCACACCCGTTTGATAAGCACCTGACTACAGGCTGAGGACAACCGCCACAGTACAAACAGGCAACCGGTAGTGTGGATATTTGTGCAGATCGCTATAAATTGCAAGTCCGTGTTGGAGTTGGAAGACTTCTGTAAATAAACGAAAGCAGTTATATTTGCAAAACTCGGCATCGCCAATTAGCTTCTGGTTCTGGGATAGTGCCTCATTAACGCTGAAAACTCGCTCATGGCCGTAAATTGTGAAATATCTATTGCCTTAGTGTGCTCATAGTCATTACTTTGTCATCTGCTCCTCACCTAGAAAAGCTTAGGCTTGAATAAGTTACATTGCAAATCACTACGAAATCGGTGTGTTGGCCCAGACAGGCATCTAAGTTCGTTGACTGGCGCTGTTCCGATCAGATATTTTTTTCTGGCCCTTTCACGAGCCTAATGTTTTACTCAATACGCTCGTCGAAAACCACTTCTACTCATCTTCTGTGACTCACCAGACCTGCGTTCAAAAAAGCATAATGTACCGCTTAAACAAGTAAAATTGGTGGCTTTAAAGCTGTGATGACGGGACTCTTGTCTGAAACAGGGTGGACGTCAGTTAAAGGACTGCGCAGTGCTAGACGGTGAAATCAAAATAGACTTACATTCAACAACAGCACCGCGACAAAGCTGTTTTTTGTTGCGAAAAAGTTTATTTTAAATTAGCAGAAAGTTTTATGCAAATCTTTAAAAAATACGGGCTAACGTAAATACGCCCCAGAAGCAACTGTCTCGATAAACAGGGCATGCTTGCTTGATGACATCCCTCTTCCTCGTAACGCTGCTTTAAGTTCAGCTGACAGCTGTAACGGGCTGACGTTTTAAGCGATACTGACACACTTCGCAAATGCTCCAGCGTGCTCTCTCCCACCTTGTCAAAACAGCAGCATGCGCGATAAAGATGAGGTCATAACGCAGATACGCGCGAATGATTGCATACCGCTATTTCCACGCGGTTCTAGCGGCGCATTTTAACAACATCGCACAGCAGCCTTTTCGTTTGCTCAGCCGGTGGCGGCTTCAGTTAATGTCACCCCTAAGAGAGACGCCAAGGCGGGAAACGGAATTTCCTGACCATCGTGGATAAGCTCCACCAGCGCAGCAAGTCGTATTCACCTGTCCATCAGTAAATGCCTTGCAAAGCGACAGCGAATGAATGACGCCGAAAGCACGGCCTTGTTCTCTCTTCCGAAAAAGGAAGCGGTGGAGGTGTTTGCGTCACGAGCACCACAATTTCACGGTCGACTAACCATCACACTTGGATAAAAACAGCCGGCTGCAATTGCTCGTGTGAACGAGCAAAATACTGAGCCAGATTCAATGTCCTGTCTTATCAAGTGAAGCGTGTACCGTGTAGTCAACATGAAAGCTGTTACACAAACCACAATATTTAATGCTTGACCAGCAAGGGATTGAGCTGCACGTGGGGTCTACACTTTCGAAAACACCTAATGCTTCGTCGTATTTCAGTGATTTTTACTCACGCAAGTACTTCCCCAGTAGTAACGAGTAAAAAATCTGCAAAATACGTACCTAAGGGTTAAGTTTTACCAGTTTTAAGTTTAAGTTTTCAGTCTTACCCTAGTTCTTTAATTTAATTTTTTTAATTTATTTGTTTGTGAGCAGACACGAAGTCCATAGTATGAACACACACACTCTGCAGAACGCAGGTTGTTCTTGAGGTTAGCCCTTTGCTTTTTAAACTTGTTAAAGTGATCCGTTGCTGTATCGGGCAGTTGAAAAGAATGTTTGTCTCCCCACAATCTATTTTGCGGCCACCCATTTTTGAAAAGTGAAGAACACCACCGGTGAGGAAACGAACAGAATAGTTGGAACTTGATTTTGCTGCATTTTAGACGTTAAACAAGTTGCATTCGAAGACGTACGATTTCAAACAATGTAGGAGAACTTCCTTAACTCAGCTCTTTATAAATTTTAATGGTGAAAAAAATTGAGTTGTGCAAGTGCAAACCTAGATGAAATGGTACATGGCCTGACCGGGTTTGTTGCCAGCATTTCATTTAACTATTTTGTTGTTCATGATAACTGATGTCTCCATGTTTTCTTATTAAGCGTAGTTTGGATGTTTTTCTTAAAATTTGTGGTGTTCAATAAACATGGCATATCGATTTCTTAAAAAGAAGGCTTTCAAGCATCAGGAAGGTAGAGACGGCCCAGCATAAATTTGTGGAGTCAACCAAGAGATTCAGTGCAAAAACATTTTCACTTGCAATGTCCGATGATCGCAGTTCATTGTGAGATACGTTAAAGCTAGCATAGCAGTTTTGTTCGAATGATACAGTGTGGTCAAGCATCCCCACGATTTTTGGGCCGTACAAAGGAACCAAACCATCAGGAATAATTTTCCAAAATAGCTGCTGCTTCGTCGATTTGCCGTATCAGCAACCACGCCTTTCCGTATGTAATTTCTCACTAACCTAACATAGATCTCCTTTCAATCGCCCACTTTCTTAGTCAACTATTTACATGTCAATCTTTGCAAACATTCTTATCAAACTTAAATAAATACCATTTTGAGCTGCAGCGGGACTCTTTCAACGACAGCTCAGATTTAAGCAACTTGACGTTTGCCAACACTTCGTCGCCAGTGAAACAGGAAACCTGTTGAGTTTCACTCTGCGAGCGGCCAGGAATATCTTTTATTTCAATGACGTCACTTTTTGTCATTTCATTATTTCAGCGACCTGTTATTTTGCCGTTCTCTCTGCTACTCATGTTTTATGGCCGTTGCCACCAGGTTTAATACTTCAAGCAAATTTATCTCTCGTCTGGTGATTACATTTCTTTCGTTTATTTGCCGGCTTTGCGTCCACCTATTCGCATACACTGTGTCTTCATCTGATGACTGCGGCTTCCCCGTTAACCTTCAGTCAACTGTCACTCACTTCCTTCTCATGTTGACTTTCTGCCTTGTCTTGTCTTTGTACGTCACATTGCCCATTGTTTTTGTGGTATTGGTAAATTGCACGAAAAGAGGTTATTAGCATTGCCCTGAGGAAATCTACCTGAATAGGTGCGGAAACGCCAGCAAATAAACGAAATAAAAGTCATCACCAGAATAAATAATATTGATTTGTTTGACATATGAACCTGCGTGCGTCGGCAAAATTCATCAAGATTTCGTCCTGCAAAGTGGCAGAAAATACCTGTCTTACTGTCACAAGTTACTACTGTATACTTGCAGTAGCAATTCTACTGTTAGTGGCTTCAAGAGTAACAAGCTGGCTACAAACTGGTCTGTTTTTCGAAGCTAGCGGGGTCATTTTTACTTGGGGCTAGTTAGAGTGTTTACTGAAGCTAAAGATTCGAACTGAACCGTGAAAGTAATCAAAAGAATAATCCCTGTCGTTTGACTCTTAAACTTTAATTGTTTACGGCCTGCCAGGGTAACCGTGATTAACAAATAGTAGAAATTCTGCTGAACGATGGCGAACACTAAGCTGGCATCGCACGTTTGATTTTCTAGAAAAAAACATTTTTCCTCTACGCTTGATGGAAAATGTCTTTTGATGAGTATCTGTTCACAAGATCTGGATTTCTAAATATTCACTGTTGATGATGCATTCCAGCTTTGACATTTTCCGATAAAAGCGATGTACCAGATTAAATTTCATTATTTTCTTCGCAAAAGTTCGAAAAATATTCTGCTGCTTTACCGCTTCATGTGCTTTGCGACGTCTAAGTAAACGAAACAACTTTAACAAAAAACAAGTTTCCTGTGAGACCCTACTCAACAGAAGCAAACGTCTGGGTAACTCCGCGTTAAACTTGCTATCAAGTTGTTAAAGGCGAACACCACTCACAGTCTTTCTTAAATTGAGGAATTAGCGATTAGGAAGCACTCAGTTTGTCCTGGTTACCTTGACATCTGTTTTTCACATTTCTTTAGCCAGTTAGGACTTCCAACACGACTTCTCTCACACGACGGTAAATTCCAGAGTTGTGGCGAAAGCGCAACCAGCATTTACATGTATCGAATGACTGAAGCCATCAAAGCGCACTGATCTGCGGTGCGGTCTTGGTCGTGGTTAAAGATGGTTTGTTGTCACATTAGAGATGTTTAGCGCTACGGGTCTATATTGAGTATCCGGTTACTTTTGCTCCGGCAGAATGCTGGAAAACTTGATTTTTAGGCTATCAGAATCGTAATGCAGCCAAATACGCTTGTCAGCAGTACAGTATATGAGTCGATGTGTCTTTCGCCGTTGTAACTTTGAAAAATACTTCCATTCAAGTGTGCGCTCAAGCAGTCCGCACACCCAATGAAACGTCGTTTCACTTTCAAGCACATGAATCATCTGGATTGTAACTATTGCGGGCAAGTTTTCTTTGAATAGGAACACAGTTGGTATTCTGAGCAATTTGCAAATGCCTTGTGTCAAGGCAATCAATGAGCTCCGATCGTTATTATTTTCGTGCAAACAACAATTAAAATATTTAAACTTCGGCCAGAAGCTGATGACAATCTATCCATTGAGAATCAAAACAGATGCTGTTCATTTCACTATATCACTGCGTAACAGATAAAGTTTTGGCCAAACCTGCGACATGAAATTGAATATCGGATAAATATAACCTGTTCAAATTCGAGACTCATTAAGCTGCATATTGCTTCCTTGTATGTCAGCTGTCATTCAAGATAAAACTACAATACAACAAGACTAACGGATTTTAGCAGCTAGCGCCTCTCTGGCAAGTGATTAAAATATTGCTGTACTCAGTAAAGCTGAGGTTAGCTGTAATGTTGAGGGAACCAATCCTCTTCTTTTTTTTACATTCCAAGTTATTGGCTTACTTTAAAACAGACGTTGCGAACTGTGATTCTGGCTGCTAATAAATTTTCAAAGCTGATTTTCAGTGCACGTATTCGGAATCATTGTTTCGTTTGAAACTACACANCAGCAAACGCTTTGTCCCTATAGTTAAACTTGGATTTTAATTTGATTTTGGTGACGGAAATTGGCGTCAGGCGCATGCTTTTAAGTTTGCCTCTTGTCGGGNTGGTTGAGGTGAACGCTCTTGCCCAAGGAGTGCTGAAGCGATTCACTCAGTGGCCGTGAAACGAACACCCAACCATCCATTTTAAGAGGCGAGCATTCTATTACTAAGCCATGGCCACCCCCAAACATACTTGAATTATCACGATAACGCATATTGCAGGTTTATGGCGATTTGCTATTTTTACAATGCCTTTGCATCATTGTGGTATCATAGATGAGATAGACCTAAGTGGAATCATTAACGGGATTTGAAGTGGACCAGGGCTGCATTTCTCACGGACACAGGTTAATTTGGCGGAGGGGATGCGACATCAATTTGCGATGAACCCAGTGTTTCACAAGACCATTTTACGTAAACCACTTACCTTAGACTACGTAGATTTGCGAGAAAATAAGTCCACAAAGCAAGATTCGTTTTGAAGGAGCCTGATCAAGAAATCCGTACCAACTTTACACGATATGATTTCAGGAAATACTGTAACCGAACTAGCATGCTGTGGTGTGGCACACAACATCGATCTGACTTGATGTTGTAGGTGCCTGTCGGGTATATCGAGGGCTCGAGATAGAAACAGCTAATTTACATGACGGCATAATACCATTACATGACGGCATAATACCATTCTCATTGTAATGACTGTTTTCCGCCATGAGAATCGGAAGGATTTTTTCCAGCAGGGAGCCGCTAAGAGATTTTTCTAAAATTTTTCCAGGGGGGTCAAAAGTGGTGAAATTTTTTTTCCCACTCGAAACTCGGAAAACAACATTTTTTTGCTGGATTCAAAATTCAGGGCCAAGGCCACCCTGCCCCCCACTTCCGACACCCATGCTTGCAGCATACTGCATAGCGCTATTTGTCGCGTAGCTTACAGCAGGTGAGCAGGGTCGAATGAATGTGTTTTAGACTTAGACTATCGAATTCGATCTCTCAAGCAGAACAGGAAGGGAAAACAAACTTAGCGTTACGTTTCTTGAAGATTTGATTTAGTATGACATGTGAATCTACACTACAGGAGTCATCATGCCGTGCACGTCATGTGAAACGTTCCGACGCCGAAGGATTTATTTTTTTGCGATAATTTAAAGCTAAAGTTAGGTTACAGAATGAAACTGTTCTCGAAGTTCACAAGTTTTGACTAACATTTAAAATCACGCCCAACACCCACAAGAATTCAATGTCGTGATTGTTGCCATTGCAGGGAATTTTGGTTGTACATGAAAGCACAGAACGAGTTGTGTCTGTGTATCTTACTTATAACCAAAATTAAGAGAATGAAGAAATCCAAAACAATTCGTTATGAGCGAATGCAAGTAAGTAAGTAAGAAACGAAAGTGAGAAATCACTGTCTCTGATTGTTCCACATCAGATTCCAAAAACAAGTCAAGCTCTCCTAAGCCAGTGAGTAAAATCGAAGAAAAACAAAGCTGGGGCACTTAGCAGCAAACGCAAGTACAAAGCAATTTGTTTACATCAGATTTGAGTTTCAAGGAACTTGAATCTTATGTAAACAGTTTTAATGTTTGGGGGATGGGGATGCATCCCTTTGTGCTTGCGCTTAAAATTCGATCCGAATCGACGCCCATTTAAGACTCGAGTCAACTTTGCATAAAAGGTTGATACAGTGAGTCAAACGCGATTCGGACACGTCATCGTGTGATACTCTCTGGAATCGTGAATCCGTAACTTCGCTTATAGTTGTTTTTCAGCCAGTGAAATGTTATTATGTACAGTTGCACATGCAACAACTACAACTTGATAGGCAATAATAAACCTGCACTTGGAAGCTCTACTTGTTCCTTGAGCATCAGTATCAACCTGTCCCTTCCTTTCTATTAACTGTGGCGATTCTTGTCTACCCATATCTTCAACTCAAGTATTTCCTGTGCACCAGTCACAAAAAAACAACACTTCGACTGTTTTGGGGGAAATTTCCATTAGATAACATCTATGCTTGCTGATTTTTGTGGCTTGTGCACAGGAAGTACAGGGTGACACAAAAAAAACGGTAATCACCGAAAATCGAATAACTTCCAAAATTTTATTTAGATTGACACAAAACTTCAGCTACATTAGGTCAAGCCTGTGTAGCAGACATCTCCAAAGTTTCAAGTC
>JGI24158J21664_10008556_pt1 | contig 13620 bp, 9 predicted proteins | sample Ectturendosymbi3_FD_21664 | JGI IMG/M metagenome (IMG submission 21664) | reverse complement strand
GGCACTGATCTAAGGTGCACAGATTATCAAGTTAAAAAGCAGTTTTCAGCTACGCCTCCCTGCTGTAAGAATGCTGCTATAAGAATGTAAGAATGCTCCCTCTGCTGTAAGAATCCAAATTTGTAGTTTCCTTGCAGAGTTCCTTTGAGCTTATAATGCCAGGCCACCTCCACCACAGTGTATTGCATCAAAATTATTCTTTACTTTGATAACGGAAGTCACTGAATGACTGAAATTCTAGTCATTATGCAAAAAACAACATGTTACAAATTAGGCAGTTCGAAATCTAAAGCATTTCTATATGCTCTCTGGCCCCTCGGGCACGATTATCTGTATAAACTAGAATGTACGTAAAGTCGATTCAAGTTGGGCAAAGGTAAAAATAACCTTTGGAGCACGAATTGAAACCATTTCTTTATCTACCTTGCAGTGTTTTAATTTGCTAACAGACTTAGCGTATATTCTACGCGCGTGAAAAGTTTAAAAATTTTAACGTTTTTCCACCACGGTCATTACGATACTTGAGGGTCTCTACCCACGCGTTATAGTACCGTGTCAAGCAACAGGATCAAATGGTTTTAACAGCATTTGTATCAACATTATGTCACGCAAAAACCAATCACCTCAATAGCAGCTGAGAAATCCAAAATCGCTGCTTTTTGATCTCCCAAATGTGCCATGCATTCTGCTCTAGCAAGGTAAGATCGGTAGACTCCGGTTCCACCATTCAGCCCTGCGAATGAAAACAAGCAAAAACAATATTGACAACAATACCTTCCTTGTTGAAAGATTCTTTTGGAAATTAAGCCTAGGCCGAAACGCTTACAAAGCTCAGCTTGGTTTAAAATGCGCAAGATCTTTTGATGGCATTAAAATGCGACATGATTTGGTTTTCTGGGCAACTTTTCGAAGAAAAATCCTGGTGCGAAATTGGTAATAACTACATAAATTTCAAATTTTGCTAATAAAGTTTCGAGACTTCTTCAGCTTTAAGGCTAAAACCCAATGTTAATACAATCTCAAATCATACACAACTCAATAAAATAGTACGCTTTTTTATCAGTTGAAAACTAAAAATGGTTAAGTTCGTTTCACTAATTATACTTAGTGATTGTGTATAATTTGTGATATGGCAATGGTAATGGTTTATTGTTTCATATGACTCAGCCAACAAGCTGTTTTGATTTTGGTCTTCGCAAACAGTTTTTCATTTCGAAAGCTAAGAAAGTATTTCTGTGAATTTACGCTAACATTTTCAACATTCGAAGCCGTTGGTGGTTTAACCAGATTTTCATTTCATTGACTTATTCACATGCATTAAGCTTCGTACACATCAGAAAAAATGCATTTCTATTCAATAAAACTCGGAAATAATGCACATGTTCAAATAATATAAGCTTCGAGTCATTAAAAATTGCTATAAAGCAAATTGAAATCCATGAGAAATAACTATTTTATTTCTCAGCAACACAGTTCGTTTAACTCCACTAACTGATAAATCAACTGTTTTCAACCGTATACACTGTCAGATAAAAAATGACAATTGGCAAAAAGGAGATAAAAGCAAAAGTATCAAACTTAAATCAAATCATCATCACACAAGACCACTAAAAATCTTGCACAGCATCAAAAGATATTTGATGTTAGTGGGCAAACTGGCACCACAAGCAATTACAGTCTTGTGTAAAGTAATAGACTGCAGAAGCAAAATACACTAAATCTCAAATTATTTCTTTAATAAATATTAAACTTCAGAGAACTTAAAGTTTTACTGTAGTAAGTGATATGGCCTTTTCACTTTAACATTTCCTTTACTCGTTTTGGCGTAGATTCTAACAGTTATTTCGCAGTTTTCCATGATTTTAAAGTCCCGATACCACATTTGAATAATGGTCTCCATAAGCTTGGTCATGGTTGTGCAGTCCAACTTTTGTTAACTAGATTTTATTATTGACCACAAATTTTTAATGGGATTGGTATCAGGCAAGTTTCTAAACTATTCTAACACTTTTAATTTGTGTTTCCTGAAACTTGTCTTCACTTTTTCAGACGAATGACACGGGGTCACTATCCTGTTGGAATATGTCTCCACAATCAAGAAATGCCCTTCTCATATCTGGAATGACCTTTCTCTCATTTACGTCATTGTACTTGTCTGAATCCACCAATCACCATGACTTTAATGACATTTGTGATCCTATTCCAGAAGAACTAAAACTGCCCCAGAACATCTTCTTTGGGGTGTGTTTTACTACCTCATTAAAATGGATATGTCGTAACTGTTCACCATTATGGCTTGCGATTCTGCCAAATCGTCTTTGCTTCCCCTGAACAAAAATTTTTTTTCGTCTGAAAATAACTCTTTTCTAAATTTTTTTCTTCATTATTTGAGTTAGTGGTTTCTTAACCATTAGACGGTGTCGCACTGTACGTGAACTTATATGAACTCTACCAAGGATCAAATCCTGCTGCAAATCAAACCTCGTCTTCCTTGCATCCTTTTTGCAATTTCGCCTTGGAGAGGCAGAACTAGTTGCTTTCTGCTGTTTGATAATTAACCGGAGGCGCAGACTTCTGANTGACTGGTGCAATGTTTGCGATGGTTGTTTGGGCAAAGTCAGTGCTCTGGAAGAGCAACAATGCGACTCCGCTTCCTAGATGTGATATCTACCATAAAAATCACAGAAATTCCAACATATATGACTCTCAACTACATACAACAGAAAGAACTAGCTGCATTATATAACACTGAGCTGCAAATTCTCTGTGACGTCATAACACCTACACTTCGGCTGTGACGACAAGTAACGCAGTAGGTGGTGCATTGGTCTAATAATAAAACATTCCCGATCGCACCAAAAAGTATGGTAATAAATTGTATATCGTCTGAAACAAGTTTTGTCAATTAATTTACACAAGACTGTACCGTAGATGTTGCGTAAAAGCCCACGCAAAGCGCAGATATTCTTACTTTGAAGTCTCATCTTTCTCAACCGAAAAAGTTTTTTCGGTTCGAAATGAAACCTAATTTTGCCCAGCTGACGAAAATAAGTGGAGTTAACTTGGGATGCCAGCGACCACGAAGACATCGACATTTTCTCGGACTTTCTGCGGATCCCAGCAAGGCATTTTGCGGCCGTTAACAACAACCATGGCTGGGATGAAGCTGTTTCTACAGTGTACAGGTAGAAGCGGAAAGTTAAAGATGAATCACGAAACGAAAGGTCAGATGATAATAAAAGCTTCAGAATTGGGAAACCAAAGTACATCTACAAGATCACCGACCATGCTAAAACAAATGAAGACGTGTTAGAATGTAAAAGTATGAAAAGTTGGGAAAGAGCGTTTTGCGAAAACAACATTCAAGACAAATGGATGATTTTAGTCTTTTTTCAGCAAGAATCCTGCGCGAAATCATTCAGAATTCTATGCAGACATTTTGATGACACACATCCATTATTGTAATAATTAAGCAAAGACACAACAACTGGCTTTTCAAAAGAAGGTGCTTTAATGCACTAACAGCTTAGCCATTTTCTGCAAGAATAAAATCATTAGCAGCCAAGGCTTAAACATAAATCAATAACTGTCATTTAAAAAAAATTTTAAATCTATTGATGCAAAGCGTTGGCAAGCTTGAAGCTAATGCAGCCTATCGCCGGTGAGTTCGCTCTCACAGAACTTTGTCTCAATGTAGACTTAACATCTGATAGGCCAGGACAAGAAAATTTGAAACAAGCACAACCATCCACTTGTCAAAAAGTACAAGGTAGAAAACGTATCTAGAAAATGATAGGGAGCACAGTAAACTTAAACAAAGATCAAACAGAGGCACGCCAAGCGGGGAATATCAGTTCAACAGGCAACTACTCTCCGGTAGCGGCGGAACTATTGCTGTGTTATTACTGAACATTTCGATGAACAACATTCACTAAAACTTCAAAAGTCTATCCACTCTACTCCGTTGCACTCTGCTGGTTGTAGTTAAGTCAACCAACAGCGGTTCTCAACTGAGGCCTTCGCAACCCCGGGAATGGGATACAGGACTTCTCCGCGATATTACAGCTAATCTGGAATTATCCAATGTAAGGTTTACATACATGGTGAGGGGCCGGTGTTTTTCAAACCAATTACTGCGTGTAATTTGTCATTGCAACGAACGATCTGTAGCAACACCCTCGGACCGTATTGCAAATTGTATCGCATGTGATGATACAACAACCGCAAATACGTTTTCAGCGATGGTTCATTGAGATGTTACAAACAGAAAGAAGTTTTTTACCTCCAAGAAACTCATATATCTACCATCATGTGCGGCCTGCTATTAAACATTCCGGTGTGTTTGCTGCCATAGGAGTGTAAAAACGACTTTTTCTTATTCAGGGAATGCGGTTCGGGAAATGAATTTAGAACCGGTGCATTAAAGTTGTAGCGATTAAGACCGTAATCGTTGCGTGAAAAGCTGGCTTTTGATGATTTAAATGTTTTTAATCTATTGTACTCAGAATTACATGTAATCAAATGTTTTGGTTTCATGTTCCATTGCAATAAATTACTTGAAAACAAAAAGAAAACTTGAAAAATATTTTAAACATCGTACAGACTTCGACAAAACCAGCAGGGGGCGGTGTTTCCTTGTGTTTTTGAGTTACATTTGCGTGCTCTCTGTTTCGTCTGTTGACCAGTGAATAGAAATGAAGAATAAAGAACGCGTGGTGCAAAACAGAAGGCAAGGATTTATAGCGTTAGAACGAAATAAAAGATGTAGTTAAGACAGAGCAGTGAAAGCAGATGTGAAAGCAAATGTCCATGCCAAAACCAAAAGTTTAATTTCTAAATTACCAAGCACTTCAAAATACCTTCCAAGACAAGGTCAGTGCCTCTGCAGCACAAGATAGCTAATGTGAAGCACATTACTGCGCTTTTCACTGCTTCAACATCTTTGCTTTTCTGCAAAATGTCTATTCCGTATTGATGGCCTTCATCTGCAACTAGAGCGCGCTCACTGACGGGAATGTCCCGAAACAATGTTGACACTGNTCTCTCGCCTTTATGCCGCAGCACCTAAACACAAAAGCATGCGTTGCTATGAACAACGAAAAATTCATGCAACGCGTCAACGACTTGCANGAAAATATTAACAAATTTTTCGCATCCGAAAATTGTAAGATGGAAATGGATAGCAATGTAACAGCGCTGTTTGCTTAAAACAATTGTTTGTTTTGTCGGAAAAAAAATGCTACCTGTACGTCTTCAACAAAAGCAAGTTTTTCGCAGAACAACTTTACCTCCATAAGGCATCTCATTCCGTCTTCAATTCGCTTGGTGAAGATTTTCAGCAAACCAAGATGCAGCTTGACCACGTGCGCATCCACACCCTTAGTTGAATACATGAAAGTATATTCTACACTCCTTGTCTATGGGTATTTAAAAACGTTGCTGTTAAGCCCCGTGGTGACTCCAGAGGACTGAGGTTATCTGCTACAGAGGTTTTGGTCGCTAAGTTGGATTCAAGTGTTTGATCGCTCGCATAAGACATCAAGAGAGACCGTTGCGTCTAAAACTCATGCATTTCCTTTTTCATCGCACGTATGATGTATGAAGTTCGCGCTGCGTTACAGCAACACACTGCCACTAAGCGTTGTCGCAGCATTTACAAAAAGAGCTAAAATACACAACACGTGAAAAAATTATCGCCCGAGCCATCCCCAAAAATTGTTTTTGGCGCCCAAGTTCTGAAAGCCAAGATGTGTTCGTCCCCTGCATCGAACAAAAAAACTCGATATGAACACGACCTTGATGAACTTCACCCGTGAACTTACGCGTCAATCAGAATTGGCGCTATTAGCTTGCTACAAAATCTCATCGCAATGCGCCACGATGCCGCCAACTACCAGAAGCCTTCACAATCCCATGTGCAAGAAAACCGCAGCAGCAAGCAATGTCTCCTTCATGCGCAAAGCGTTGCTTTTATCATGTTTACGCTTTGTGCAAAATGGGAAATAGTTCGTCGAACGTTTTTCACAAATTAACATCAGCGAAGGCTGAGATTTACAACGGGTGTTTTCATTTAAAACTCCATTGCACACGCTTTAAAAACTAAAACCTTGAACTCTCATGGTGGCATTTGAAAACAGTGCTAGGTTCGCATAACACATGCGTTTGACATCATGTAATCACCGCACTTTTATCTTAACATTAAGACGTTGCCAACAGAACCATTACAATGTGCTCAGTGCAAGCTGTACCCAGAAACAATCAGGGATATAAAATTTCATCCTTTTAAATATATATGTTACGCCTGGCAGTCATACTAGATATATTTAATAAAAACGTTTGCAAATCTAAATCGTTTTTCAGGTTCAATTTCATCGCTTTTAGATTCTCTTCGGAGTATCACCAGTGATCGGCGGCGCTCATCTCCGCTTGCTTGCGCCAGGGACAACGCGGGTGCTTTCGCAACGAATGCTCCATTCGCGGCGAGTCGATGGTAGCACCGTGCGTCAACCTTACCTTGCACCCACCACCAACGTCGACCACGTGGCTGGGCAGGCCGCAAGCAACGTTTTTCAAATTTTCGTTTGACCAGACCGGGAATCCTGTCAACCAGTTTTAGTCGCGTGTGCTCAACCCGCTGTACCACTTCGCCGGTCTTCTTCATACGAAATGATAAAGGCAGTTTCAAAACTTTCCAAACGATACACAAAAGTCAAAAAATACAATAAAAAAACAAAAATTTGCCACATGGTGATTTGCTGAAAATTGCCCCCACAAACTTTTGGCGGACCACAGCTTGGTACTCACTTTTGACTGCTATTGAGGCTTCTCACATTGGTGTTCTTCAAACATACATGATTGCTGTGTCACTTTATGACTATGTCAAAGTTCATACCTGAGGATTTTCCTGCAACAGCTTTTTGAGCTTGGTTTCAGCATCATTGGTGCACCCGGAATGAAACATAGCATGCGCCATAAGTATGTGCGCCGACTGATCCGCAGGGTTCAAACGCGTGAGCAACTGGGACAAGCTTAGGGCGGTGGAAGATTCAGATAAAACTTCTCCGTAAGGTCCATCGCTTGCAGCATCTCCTTTTCCTGAGTGTAATAACCAAACAGTACAAGCGTTGTTTGGCATGAGAACATTATGGGTTGACTTACAGTAATAAAAAGCAGTTTGTTTGCTACAATAGTTTTGACTTAGAAATTGCTGAACAATAATACTTAAAGTGGTTCCTTACAAACTTAACAATACGGTGTTTCTGAAAAGAGCTATGTCGAGTGAAACAGGGCTGAAGGTGCAAGATTAACTGCATCTTCAGTGAGCACCCTGATCGCAATCTGCATGGTGCAAACAAAAACATATTTGCTCTTAATTTCGATCAAAGTTACTTATTTAAGTAGCAACGCCTGAAAAAAGTTTGACGTTGTTTTCAGTGGTTATAACTTGCTGCAAAATTCATGACAACAGTTTCTGTAGCTATAACTGCTCGAACCTTTTTTTTCTAGTCGATTTATCAGAACAAGCCTGCTCGTTTCAACGTTGGTGGGGCCCGTGGCAAAAAAATAGTTTTAATATAAAACGTTCAAACATGTGCGTCGGATAGGGGGGACTTGGATTTTGAAATTTGATATTTTCCTATTAAATTTTTAGCAAAAAAAGGTCGTTTTTCTAGTTTCGAGTGGGTAAAGTGAAATTTTGCCTCTTTTGGCCCCCCCTGGAAAAACATTTTTTGGCTACGCCTGGAAAAATCCACTGTTGACCCCCCTCTGGAAAAATCCTTCAGACGCCCATGCGTTCAAAGCAAACAGTACGAGAAAGACAAGCCTTTGTTTATTAACTTCCATTCAATGTTGTGTCAGACCAGGCGGTTTAGCCTTTCACTGTTTGATTTGATGGTAGTTTGAACGCATGCTGCACAGCAAGAAGCAGGTAGTGCTGAAAAGTGAAGTGACATGGAGAGCCACGAAAATAAGGATGTAAACCTACGTGAAGAAACAAAACAATAACCGCAAGGATTGATCTTACTGTGATAAAACACACCTCTTTTTAGTGGTAGTGGAGCATCCTGCAACATGGATTTCGCGTGATCAAACAGCAGTTGACGAGTTCGCGTGCGTTGCACCAACGCCTCTTTGCTCAAATGGTTGATAGTTTGCTTTTGATTGATTTTAGATGCGGCCTGCGGCAAATAAACAACACAAGTAAAGTTTTAATGGAGCTGAGAAGAAACATTGCTTCAAGTAAGGCTGAAAATTTAACGTATCAGAAATCGATTTTAAATTACAGTCAGCGTATTCTCGTCATTCTTTAGCTCAGAACTGTATGCCATTCTCTATCTATGCTCTTTACTGTCTTTTTCCTACAGCTTCAGTGTTTTGCATGCCATAGTGTAAAAAACTTAGCTTTGTCGATAAAGTATTTCTTTTAAGCTCCAATCATACAGCAACTGGTTATGAAATTGTTTTCACGTGGGTTCCTGGACACAGGGTTGTTCTAGGAAATAAAATAACTGATTCCTTGGCAAGGTCAGCTATGTCTCCCAATAGGCCACATCCAAAAGTTTGCTGTCCACTTAAAACTGTTCACAGCCCAAGGTATTCGAGGCGTGTGTATGTCACGTTCGTTGCTGCAAATCATTAGCAGGTAAGCTTCGTATTGGCAGCTGGCTGTTTGTCTAAGTAACGCATTTACAAAAGTCACGTGCTTATTCATAACAAACAAACTATACGTCACAGAATCGAGCATTTGAATTTTAGAAGCATGATGGCTATGCTGCAATTGTGGGCAAGATCTCGTGAAAGCAACGTATTTATTTTTTGTAAGCCGTTCGCGTCTAAGTGTGGCATGGCAAAGTGCTTGAAAAATGTCGAAATCTACTGAGTTGGAACGTGTTGAACTGCGTTTAACCAGATTGAGGACGTGTGGAACCAAGAGTTGTGTAGTTTACTGTTGACAAACTAGAGAACAACGGTTACATTAGCGGCAATGATTTTTTGCTTTCAAACATGGCAGATATCCGAAGAACTGACACCGAGGTCTGTCTAATCTATAGTTCGTGAACTGGTCCGAGTGACTACTGCATTTTCCATAGGGAATAATAACCTACTCAGCAGCGTAGGACAAGAAATGCTGGCGTTCGCTTTAGAGTAGGGCTATGAAATCGGTACTCAAATTTCAGGCTCCGGCTCCAGGCGTCTAGTATATTTGGCTCCAACATCTAAAAGTTTTTTGCTCCGGCATGATCGGCCCATTGAAAGTTGAAAAGCATTGCACAATTCGTACAACTCTTGCCCCACAAACTAGGGCTGTTAAACCGGAACCCAAATTTCAGGTTCCGGCTTCGGCTCCACCATCTAAAAGTTTTTGGCTCCGGCTCTGGCTCCAGCCATCCAAACCTGCTTGAGCTCCGGCTCCACACTCCACAGCCCTGTTTTAGAGCGCTGAGTTTTTGCTGCTTTGACGTAAAACGAGACCTACTGCTTATGCTTACGTATGCTCAGAGAAGCTTACTTACGTAAACAGTAAACGCCACTTGTTTTACAGATAAGAAGCAGCGCTTACTAGTATGTCGTCCACAAGTGCTTTGACATCGTTGTCTTCCATGTGAACCATTGCTCGTTCACACAACAGTGTAACATCTTTGGGGTTATTGCGTAACAACGCGTCGTAATCTTTTTGCGCCAGACTCTGCAAAGCAACAGCATCTTGAGAAAAAATTTCTTCTAAGAAGTTTTGACCCTTCAATAAACTGTTAAATTGTTACGTAAAAACACTTAAGTATTGAGCTAAACTCAAAACACACTGAATAGTGACAGTCTAACGGCTCAGAATCAATTTTGTGCACCACTATTAGATATTAGGACAGTGTTTCTCAACAACGCGTCCGCGGCCTGAAATCCGTCCACTGACACTGAAGTTTAACATTTAGAATTTAGCTGGTCATTGTGAAACAGTAGCAAGTTTTTGCGTACAACGACTACTTAAAACTTGGATTTAGTTCGATTGCGATAAACGATGAAGTCAGGCCACATTGTTTACCTTGCTCAGGGGCGTAACGAGGGGGGCAAAGGAAGAACACTTCACCGGGCGCCGAACCACCATGGGGCGCCGAATCACTGCGAGGGGCGCTGAAAAGNCCCAGTAATGTCACAAGTACTTTCAAAACACATTACATTTGCTTCCGAAAGAGCTCAGGTTCGAACATGGGGCGCAAAACTTGCTTCTTGCCCCGGGCGCCATCTAACCTCGTTACGTCCCTGATGATGCTCAGATGTCTTAACTCACGGTACTTTGAAAAGTAGCTAAACTTTGTCGAAACCTTATTCAAAACATGGAAAGCACGTTGATGATGACATCCTTAAAAAATTTAAAGAAAACGGATGCCAAGTAAAGCGAAGCTGTACTGACCGTCCAGCTATCTGGAGAGTAGGTTCTTACTGAATATGTACAAAGTTCTCGTTGAGATCGTAAACGAACGTAGGTGTATTTACAATTAATCATTTTTTCGTGAAGTGGTTTTTGTGCTATTGCACAGTGTATTTTGAATCTGCGACTGTTTATGTTGGTGCGGAAATACAGGCTCACCGCTGCCTGAAAAGGATGAGAAACACTCAATAACAACTAAGGCTACATCAATGTTTGTATACTCATCAACACAGAAGAAAAACACGTGATCAAGTAGAAGTTGGCAGAGGAAATTCATGTTTTCACTTCATCCAGTAACAGCACAGCACGAACACAAAAAAATTGTTTTTTTCCCTATAGCTATAAGACAACGAAATCTATACAGAATAAGAGCTGCAACAATTGTTTTCATTCAACCAGGATGGACAAAGCATTGGTAGGCTAGGCACCATATTATGAGCTCCAAATGAAAGGTGAATTACCACAAATGAAATAGTCTTGCGTGCGACACCAGAAGTTAACAGCAATGTTTTTTTATGTGAAGCAAGTTGATTACCAAATGATATTGCACATAACTCATCCAGGGACCACTGAAAAATCAAAATGGAAAAGCAGCCTAGGTTATTCTTGGGAAGTGTAGCTTGTTACTGCAGAATGCGCTCATAAGGAGAGCTGCTGAATACCACCAAGTCGTTAGCTAAACTTACCTTGTCGCCCAGCTCCCGATAACACGCTGCTCTTGCAGAACGAACCGAAGCGTCTTGCGCAAACTGCGGATCTTCCACCAATCTGTCAAAGATCTTTATGGCCAACTTGTTTTTACCCAGCTTGGCGTAACACCCGGCTAATTTAAACAACGCATCTTTGCTTCCGGGTTGTATGACAAGCAAAGCTCTGCACAGGTCCGAGCAAACTCGGATGTTGTCCACCTTGGTAACCGTTTTGTAACGATCTTCGGCATCTATCTTCGTGGCAGCTTTGTCCAATAGATGATGGATGTCGACCAAATTCCCTGATTTTCCTCCAAAAACGTCTTTCAAAATTTTTGTGGTTTTTTCATTGTCTTGATCCAAGAAAAACAGTTCGTCGTTTTGATCTGAATGTGATATTTCTTTCGCCAAAGCATCGTTCACAGCGTTTAATCCAGCAGTTATATCTGTTACTGCTTGGTCAGCGTGTTGCTTTGTTAGATAGCAGGCGCCACGACGCAACAGAGCTTCGGTCAATTTTACAGGATCTGGCTTTTCATCCAACCGGAGAACTTCCAGAGTTTCGTTGAGCATCGCGATTGCGCGATCAGTTTTGTGCATCATGGTTAGTCTCTGCGCAAAGGTCATTTGGAGCTGGAAGTTGTCCGGTTCGAAAGTCAACAGAAATCTGTTAAATGAAATAAGTTGAAGCCGGAAGGAACGCGCCAGATAATGATAAAACACGAAGCTCTACTCAAACCCACGTTAACAGCTAGTTGACGTGAAATTCGAGCATCCAAAGCGTCTGTTAATTTACTAAGTTCTTTAAGTTGCGAAGTTGGGTTGGCAACCGGTTAGCAGGGATGTGCAGTTAAAATCTAAGGAAGTCATACAGTCGAAAACTGCTACGCCAATAAACGCGGGCGATTTGCGGTTTCAAACAAATGAATGTTTCAGCAACGATGCCAAGTATGCATGAACTCTTTTTAGATAATTTTTGGAGTTCGCTGCGATTACCCGCGAATATCTTAAACTAGATTGATGTTTTTTCAGCCCGATGAAAGCAAGCGGTGTTTTCAAACGTTGGTTGCTTAAGCTGATTTGCTTTGAACAACATTTGTCTTTCATTAAATGACAGCATATAGTAGTTGCCCGCACTTGGAGCTATCTCGCTTCAGAAATCCGACCCACGTTTATGCGTAACAACCTGGAAAAGAAGTAAACGTTTCCTGCTGCTTACGAGCAAAATAACGTCACACCAATTAGGATGATTTTCAGCCACCTGACCTCATTTACGGGCAAATCTTTCGAAGAGCTCCGAATGGCGCTGATATTTATTGCTTGTATTATCTTTTTGTTTCGGTACTTTTTTATTCTTTTATACACAATAAGGTAAACGGTTTGAGCACAAAACATAAATCACTTATGAAGTGATCTGCAAAGAATGTAGTCATACAGGTACCTGAAAAACTTATTGTTTTGATGAGGGTTTCAATTAGTGCTACAGATTTGCATCCATTTTCTCAAGGTCATTAGAAATGATTCAAGATCTTTCAAAAAGATTTTAAATCTTGTTACAACAGGGATGTTAAAACATTAGCTAGCGGTAAAGAAAGCAATATGACGGGCCAGGTGAAAAACGAGACCAAGTTCGGCACAAAGGCGTCGTGCTAGTAGGCTCGCGCCCGATTTTCACGCACTGATTTTTATCACAAGTGAAAGAACTGTTTTTCGATTCTCGCACCCAGCAGTGGTCTCAGTGAGTGCGCAGGATGTTCTAAATGAGGGCCCCTATTTTCAGTTCATGCATTTTGAGCGGCCACGTTTTCAGCTTACGCGCTTTCAAAATTTTGTGTGGTTTTGTTTATGATTGTGTTTTTTGAAAAATCAGTTTGGTTAACAATGTAACTTGACTTTCTTCATATGTTTGAATATCCTTTTACAACGGCCCCTTGTCGTGTGACTGAAAACCTCCAAAAGTCTAAAAGCTTGCATAGCGTTCAGTCAAGGACATTAGGGTCTACATTGTTCGATACAAATACATGAGGCCTTTAATCAAAATTCAAGAGGTTTTAATTTAAGGACCTTGAGAACATGCTAAACTCTATATTTTGTTCATATTTACACAATTTAGCTGTTAGATAATCATTCCTATTTAGATATCTATCAGTATTCTCTTCCAGTTTACAGAAGCAAAGTAACATGCAGACGCCGCTTAGCCTATAGTCTTGCCGTCAGAGTGGGTCGCCAAGAGGTTGAGGGGTTTGAAACTAAGTAGACNACACGTTCAGCCCCTGAAAGACTTCAAATAGCAATATAATTCAATTTCCTTGATCACTCCACGACTTGGTCACTTTTCATTTATCTAGGCAAAATCTTGAACGTGTTTCCTGTTTGTGGTGCCCTTTCAAGGCGCGCCATGCCCCAGTGCAGTGGTTCCCAACCTTTTTAGGCTTGCGGCACCCTACAAAGCAGAAATATAATTTCCGGCACCTAGTGGCGAACCCATAGCAATTTGGATTGAGT